>OBJO01000033.1_pt1 | contig 66696 bp, 62 predicted proteins | sample 1481741 | NCBI WGS metagenome assembly OBJO01 (sample SAMN06140803, study PRJEB22556) | human gut metagenome | host: Homo sapiens | place: China: Beijing | collected 2014 | reverse complement strand
CAGGACGCGTCCAGCCGGTTGCCGCAGCTGAATGCATTTCTCGCGTTTCCGACCACCCTTTTCATCGGCGCCGAGGGCGAGGTCGCGCGCATTCAGACCGGCTTCAACGGTCCGGCGACGGAACGCTACGAACAGGAAATCGCGAAGTTCAACGCAACGGTTGATGCGCTGCTGCGGGAATCGGAGTGAAACACGTCGCGCGAATCCTTCGCCGGCTTGTCATATTCGCGCCGCGTTTGTCTCGCGACCGGCAGGCGGATTAGTCTTGCAAGTCCGCTGACGGCGCTTTGCGGGCGTCGGCGGCGGGCAGGCCAACTCTCGTGAAAATTCCTGCCCGCAGGTAATATGCGCCGCCACTTCCGCTTGTCCGTCCGTTCCTGCCAGGAGACGTTTCGATGAAACACACAGGTATTGCCGCGTTCCTCAAGCATCACTACCGTCATTTCAATGCCGCGTCAGTGATCGACGCCGCGGACGGCTATCTTGCGCAGCTTGAAAATGGCGGGAAGATGATGATCACGCTGGCCGGCGCGATGAGCACGGCCGAACTCGGCCTCTCGCTCGCTGAAATGATCCGTCGCGGCAAGGTGCACGCCATCACCTGCACGGGCGCGAATCTGGAAGAAGATATTTTCAATCTCGTTGCGCACGATCATTACATTCGTGTGCCGAACTGGCGCAACCTGACGCCGGATGAAGAAAAGGAACTGGAGCGCGGCGGACACAACCGCGTGACCGATACCTGCATACCGGAAGACAAGGCGTTTCGTGCCATTGAAAACGAGATTCTCGAACTCTGGCAGCGCGCGGACAAAAACGGCGAACGCTGGTTTCCGCACGAATATTTCTATCAGCTCATTCGCGAAGGCATGATCGAAAAGAGTTATCAGATCGATCCGAAGGACTCCTGGCTGATCGCGGCGTGCGAAAAAAATCTGCCGATTTTCGTGCCGGGCTGGGAAGACTCCACGCTCGGCAACATTTTTGTTTCACACGTGCTGGAAGGCGATCTTTCCGGATTTCACCTCGTCAAGAGCGGACCGGAATACATGGGTGAACTCGCGAACTGGTACGTATCGACAACCATGGGCAAGTCGCTCAAGGAGCTCGGCACCGTCGGCGACGAGGATGACGAAGATGTCGTGCATATGCGTGCGATTGCAGGCAGCGAGGCGAAAAGCACCGTGGGTTTCTTCCAGATCGGCGGCGGCATCTCCGGCGATTTTCCGATCTGCGTGGTGCCGATGATTCATCAGGACCTGCGACGCCCGTGCCCGTACTGGGCGTACTTCTGTCAGATCAGCGATTCGACGACGAGCTACGGTTCCTACTCCGGCGCGATACCGACGGAGAAAATCACCTGGGGCAAGCTCGATGTCGACACGCCGAAGTTCGTGATCGAATCGGATGCGACGATCGTCGCACCGCTGATCTTCCAGTACGTGCTGGAAGAGGGTGGCAAGCGGTAACTCGCAGCGAAGAAATCCGCGGTATTGTCGATCACAAACGCATCATGTCCGACGAACGCGAAATCGTCGAGTGTTTAGCTGAATCCGTTCGAGAAACGAGTGGCTGCTTTTGAATGACTGAACGAGAGACAGGGAAAATGCGTGAAACGGTGCGCGCCGCCTGTCTCAAGGCCGCGCGTGACGCATACGACGACGCGATGATGCGCGGACTGTGTGCCGAAGGCGCGCTGGAAGCGGCGCTCGGTGCGATAGAACAATTAAATCTTGATGAACTCGATACAACAAGTAATGACAAAGAGTGAACCCGGATGTCTTTTGAAACCCTGATATTACTCATCGCCGGACTCATCGCGTTGCTGGTCGGTGCGGAAGGGCTGGTGCGTGGTGCGAGCCGGCTCGCGGCACGTGTCGGCATCTCGCCACTGGTGATCGGTCTGACCGTCGTCGCGCTCGGCACAAGTTCGCCGGAAATCGCCGTCAGCGTCGGTGCGTCACTCAAGGATCAGGGTGACATCGCGCTCGGCAATGTCATCGGCAGCAACATTTTCAATGTACTGTTCATTCTTGGCTTGTCCGCGCTGATCACGCCGCTGATCGTGCAGCAGCAACTGGTGCGGCTGGACGTGCCGTTGATGATCATTGTTTCCGGCGCGGTATGGTTGCTTGCGCAGAACGGTCGTCTCGGCATGATCGAAGGCGTGTTGCTTCTTTCGACCGCGGTCGCCTACACACTGTTTCTTATCCGCCAAAGCAGACGCGAAACGAATGCGGCGGTGCAGTCGGAATATCAGGAAGAGTTCGGCGAGAAAGCGGATGAAAAATCCGGCGGCTGGATCAAGAACGTGGCGTTCATCCTGGTCGGACTCGCGCTTCTGGTCGCCGGCGCGGGCTGGCTCGTTGAAGGTGCGGTAAATCTCGCGCGTGCGTTCGGCGTCTCCGAGTTGATGATCGGACTTACGGTCATCGCCGCCGGCACGTCGCTGCCGGAAGTCGCGACGTCCGTGCTTGCGGCTGTACGCGGCGAGCGCGATATCGCCGTCGGCAATGTCGTTGGCAGCAATCTTTTCAATCTCATGGCAGTGCTCGGCATCGCGGCGATCGTTTCACCACAGGGCATCGAAGTGCGCGAAAGTGTGCGGGATTTCGATCTGCCGGTGATGTTCGCCGTCGCGCTTGCCTGTCTGCCGATCTTTTTCACCGGTCATCGCATCGGCCGCTGGGAAGGCGCGTTGTTCTTCGCGTATTACATTCTCTACACGGTATGGCTGGTTCTGAGCGCGCGCGGCAGTTACCTCACGGAAACGTTCGCGGATGCGATGCTCTTCTTTGTACTGCCGCTGACGTTCATCACACTTGCGATGACCGCGCTGCGTGAATGGCGAAGCCGGGCGTGACCGCGACGCGCAACGTCGACTTTCCCGAAAAGGACCAGGGCCTGCGCGATGACGTACGGCTGCTCGGCGCGTTGCTCGGCGATGTCATTCACGAGCAGGGCGGAGACGAAGTGTTCCAGCTGGTCGAGCGCGTGCGTGAAGCTGCGATCCGCCGTCGTGAAGGTGATGACGCGGCGAGATTGGAACTCCAGAAAATGCTGGTCGCGCTGGAGCCCTTCGACGCGCGCGAATTGCTGCGCGCATTCTCAAGCTACTTCCAGATGGTCAATCTCGCCGAACGCGTGCACCGCATCCGACGCGGACGCAGCTACGAGCGGGATCGCGCGCGTGTGCAGCCGGAAGGTTTCGCGGACAGCGTGAACCGGCTTCGCGATGCGGGTATCGGCAAGGACGAAATATGCGCGGCGGCGTTGAAGCTCGTCATAGAACCCGTGTTCACCGCGCATCCGACCGAGGCCACGCGACGCACATTGCTTGAAAAGCAGCAACGCGTCGCGGAGATCATGATCCGCCGTTTCATCGAAGACATGACGCCGCGCGAAGCGGATGTCGCGATGGCGCAATTGCGCGAGGAAATCACCAGCGCCTGGCAGACCGAGGAACATCCCGCCACACGCATCACGGTCGCGAACGAACGCGAGAACCTGCTGTTCTATCTCGACAGCGTGATCTATCGCGTACTGCCCGTGTTTCTTGAGCAGATCGAAACAATCCTGCAAGACATCGGCGGCGACTGCGTGCCGCGAAAACTGCTGCGTTTCGGCTCGTGGGTGGGCGGCGACATGGACGGCAACCCCAACGTCAATGCCGGCACCATCCGCGACTCGCTCGTCGCGCATCGCGCATTGATCATTCGCCGCTACCGTCGCGAGCTCACGGAGCTTTACCGCCTGCTCAGCCAGTCGCGCTCGCGTATCAATGTGAGTCTGGTGGTGATGGAACGGATTCGCGCATACGCCGTGGATCATCCGATCGAAAACGAGTCGATCAATCATCGTCATCGCAACATGCCTTATCGCGTGTTGCTTCGCCTGATGGGCGCGCGTCTCGGCGCCACTGCGACCGACAGGCCGGGCGCGTATGAAAATGCGGACGAATTCGCCGCGGACCTGCAGTTGATTCATGACAGTCTTAAAAGCAACCAGGGCGGACACGCCGGTCTTTTTCCGGTCGCACGCCTCATGCGTCGCGTGCAGGCGTTCGGTTTTCATCTCGCCGCGCTGGACGTGCGGCAGGACAGTCTCGTGTTCCGGCGCAGTATCGGTGCGCTTTTCGTCGAACCGGACTGGCTCGATTTCGATCCGGCAATGCGCGCAAGACGCATTCGCGAAGCGTGGAAAGATGGTGGCGAACCCGCGGCGCCTGCCGAAGAAGAGGCGAAGGAAACGCTGAAGGTTTTCAACGCCATCAAGGAATCGCGCCAGCGTTTCGGCAGTGATGCCATCGGTGATCTCGTCATCAGCATGACCGAGGCTTCGGATGACGTGCTCGGCGTACTTCTTCTTGCGCGCTGGGCGGGCTTGCAGCAGGAGAACGAATCCGGCGAAGTCAATGTGCCGCTGGATGTCGTGCCGCTGTTTGAAACCGTGGATGATCTTGAACGGTCAAGCAGCGTGATGCGCGAACTGTTTGATGACGTCGTTTACCGCGAGCATCTCGCGGCACGCGGTGACACGCAGCGCGTGATGCTGGGCTACAGCGACAGCGCCAAGGACGGCGGTGTCGCGGCGTCACGCTGGGCGTTGCAGAAGGCGCAAACGGAACTCGCTGCAATTGCGCGCGACGCGAATATCAAACTGGTGTTTTTCCACGGGCGCGGCGGCACGGTCAGTCGTGGTGGCGGCAAGGTGCACAGCGCCGTTCTCGCCGCGCCGCCCGGCACCGTCAACGGCGCGCTGCGTGTTACCGAACAGGGCGAAATCATCAACGCCAAATATGGATTGCGTGGTATCGCGCTGCGCACCTTCGAGCAGATGGCGGGTGCGATGCTTATCGCGGATCTCGCGCCGCCGCCGTCGCACGAAGACGAACCTGCGTGGGCGAACGCGATGCAGCTTGTTGCCGATGAGTCACGACGCGTGTTTCGCGAACTCGTGCATGAGCGCGATGACTTTTACCCGTTCTTCCGCACGGTGACGCCCGTGGATGTCATTGAGCGCATGAAGATCGGCTCGCGGCCCGCCGCGCGGCGGAAAGGTCGTGGTATCGATGATCTGCGTGCAATTCCGTGGGCGTTTGCGTGGACACAGAACCGCTGCATCCTGTCCGCCTGGTATGGACTCGGCTCGGGACTGGAAGCGCTGGTGAACGCGGTGGGCGCGGAAAGCGCGCAGCACATGGCACGCGCGTGGCCTTTCTTTGCAAACCTGCTTGATGATGTTGCGATGGTCATTGCAAAAACCGACATGGCTATCGCGCAACGTTATTTCGCGCTCGCGGATGACAACGGCATCGCGGATGTCATCCGCGCGGAATATGCGAAGACGCGCAGGATGATTCTCGCGATAAAGGAATACGAAGATCTGCTGGACGACGATCCCGGGTTGCAGCGCGCGATTCACCTGCGCAATCCCTACGTCGATCCGATGAGTCTGTTGCAGGTGGAGCTGCTGAACAAATGGCGCGCGGACGGCAGCAAAGACGATGAATGCCTGAACGCGTTGTTCGCCAGTGTCAACGGCATCGCGCAAGGTTTGCAGAACACGGGCTGACCAGATTCCGGAACGTCCGCGGTAAGCGATTCATCCGTCTTCAGGCGTGAGTGCGGTTGCGCGTTTCTCGTGTACGATACTGCCGCTGTCACTGATGCGTTCAAGGAGCCCGGCATGGACTATTTCGACCCTTTTGCGCGACCGTTCTGGATCACCGTCGGCATGGCCGCGTTGTGCGGTGGAATCATTGGGCTCGAACGTCAGTTGCGCGGCAAGCCCGCAGGTATCCGCACCAGCATTCTCATCTGTCTGAGCACAACCATTTTCATTCATCTTGGCGCGCTGGCGGGCCTTGGTGGTGACCCTTCCCGTGTGCTCGGCCAGATCATCACGGGTATCGGTTTTCTCGGTGCGGGCGTGATTATCTCGCGCGAAGGCACGGTGACCGGCGTCACGACCGCGGCGGTTGTCTGGGCGCTCGCCGCCATCGGCGCAACCATCGGTTTCGGTTTCCACAAGGGTGCGTTCGCGCTCTCGCTCATCACTGTCCTCGTGCTGTGGGTGATGGATTATCTGGAAGAGCGCGTGACCGTGACGTTCGGACGCGGCGCCCACACGCCTGTCCGGAATCCGCCGAAGGAAACGGCGGACGAAAGCGGTGACGGTCCGCGGTAACGTCGCCCATCGCGAATAAAAAAATCGCTGTCCGACGACGACGTCATCCTGTCGTGTTATTCGCCATCCGCTGTCTCGTCAATCTTTCCGACCGACGCTTTCCTTGACCGTCGAAACCAGCATCAGCGCGAGCGCGGAGCAGATCGCCATGGTGATGACGACGCCGTGCATTTCATCCGCGGCGAACACGGCGGAGAGCGAACCGATCACGCCGCCGACCGCGAACTGTGTCGCGCCCATCAAGGCCGCCGCCGTGCCCGCGAGCTTGCCGAAGTACTGCAACGCGCCGGCCATGTTGTTCGGTGCAATCGCGCCCATGCTGCCGATGGTGACCGCGAGCGCGGGAATGGCGATCAGTCTCGGCAGATCGAGCAGCGCGACGACAAGCAGCACGGCGATGGCGGCTGCCTGTATCGCGAGTGCGCCGGCAAGCAGACTGGTGGATCTGCGTTTTTCTAGCAGGCGACGGTTCGAAATACTGAAGCCCATCATCACGGCGACATTGCACGCGAACAGCGCGGAGAAACCGGCGTTCGAGAACCCGAGCCACTCCTGATAGATGAACGACGCGTGCGTCAGGTACGTCATCATGATACCGAGCACGAGCGACTGCATGGCGATGTAACGCATCGCCGCGCCGTGACGAAGCACCTGGAAGTAGTTGGTGACGAGCCGGTGCAACGGCTCGGTACTGCGAATGCGTGGCGGCGCCGCGCTGTTGAAAAGAAAGACTTTCATCAACACGGCGGCGAGTACTGCGTATAACGCGAGAAAACCGAAAATGCTGCGCCAGCCGCTCAACGCGAGCAGCAGCGTGCCGAGCGCGGGCGCGATGGCAGGCGCCGCGAACATGATCATTGCGATGAGAGAGAACAGGCGAGCGGTCTCGTTGCCTTCCGTGCGGTCGCGCACGATCGCGGGAACGCCGACCGTGCTCCAGCCGCCGCCGAACGCCTGCACGACGCGGCCGAGCAGCATCGCCGTCAGCGATTCACTGAACGCGACGAGCAGACTGCCGATGAAAAAGATCACCAGTCCGCCGAACATGATGTGCCGGCGGCCGAATCGATCGGACAGCGGACCACCGATCAACTGCCCGAGCGCCAGCGCTATCACATAGATGCTGATGGTCAGACCGACCTGGCTGGTGGTCGCGTCGAACTCGTGCGCGATGGCGGCGAACGCCGGCAGATAAGCGTCAAGCGCGAACGGACCGAGCGCGACGACAATGGCGAGCACGAAAGCAAGACGGTAATGAGTCAGATGCGACATGGTTTCCGGAAGCGCAGATAACGGATGTTGCCGCAGGCTGTTTACGGCAGGATCAAGCATGGAGCGAGTGACGCGAAGTGGCGATTATACGCGGCGGAGGTTTCATTGACGTGACAAGTGTCATGCGTAGCGCGATCACATCGTACATAAGCGAGGTTGCACCGACACAGGCGTGTTGTCTGTCCGCGTGTTCGCAGACCCCGGGTAAATCCTTTACCTGAAAATCCTCGTTCGTCCCCAAACCGGAACGGCGTCACTTGCCGCGCGTCATGGGTAGACGCACACTGGTACAAAGGGTTGAGCGAAAACTTGAGGTTCGGAAATGAAAACGCGATTCCTGTGGTTGTTCCCGTTCATGCTTTGTGTCGGCGCATCGGAGTGCCGTCTCGACGATGATCTTGGCGAGGAAGAGGAATTCTCTTTCGAAACCTTGCAATACGATGACGGGACTGACGTGAAAGGCGACTTCAGCGGCGTGCGCAGCAAGCGGTTGCTGGTGGTGCGGGACGTCAATGAGTTCACGGAACTGTGGTCGGATCACGTCGCCGGCATCTCTCCGCCGCAGTCGCAGCCGACCGTCGGGTTCGGCACGGACATGCTGATCGCGGCGTTCGCCGGAGAACGTCCTACGGGCGGATATTCGATCACCATTGAAGACGTGCGCGAGAACAGCGACTTCATCGTGATTGAAATCGAAACGGAAACGCCGGGCGACAACTGTGCGGTGACGCAGGCCGTGACGCAGCCGTATCACATCGTCGTCGTGCCGGATTCCGAAAAGACCGTGCAGTTCAGCGAAACCACGGTGGAAGCGCCGGCCTGCTGAACCGGATTCACGGAAACAAAAAGGCCGGCGATGCCGGCCTTTTTTCGTTCGTTACAGGAAGACTTATTCGTTGGGAAGTTCCGGCGGATCGGCGAGATAGTTTTTCACCAGCGCCGTCATCGCCTTGATACCGACGGGAATCGACGCGTCGTCCGCGCGCATGGTCGGCGTGTGCAGCGCGCTGTTCGTCTCGCCTTCCGGCGTGACGCCGAGCCAGTAATAGAAACCCGGCACCGTGTTCGCGAAATACGCGAAGTCCTCCGCGCCCATCACGGCGGGAAAATGCTGCGCATCGTCCTTGCCGAGTGTTGTTTTCAGCGTTTCGTCCGCCCACGCAGTCAACGCTTCGTGATTCACCGTCGCCGGCGTATGGCGGATGTATTGCATTTCGTACTCGCCGCCGTGCGCCATCGCGATGCCTTTCAGAATTTCATGCATGCGCTTCTCGACAAGATTCTGAACGGCAACGTCATACGCGCGCACCGTGCCTTGCAGTTCCACACTTTCCGGAATGATGTTGTAGCGCTGGCCGCCGTTGATGATGCCGACGGTGAGCACGCCCGGCGCTTTCGGATCGAGATTGCGCGAGCGGATGGTCTGCAATGCCTGAATGGCTTCCGCGGCCATGACGATCGGATCGACCGCGCGGTGCGGCCACGCGCCGTGCGCCTGCTTGCCCTTGATCGTGATCAAGAACTGATCCGACGATGCGAACGCCGCGCCGGGCATATAGCCGACCTTGCCGACTTCAAGATCCGGTTGCGCATGCAGCGCGAATATTGCTGACGGTTTCAGATCATCGAACACGCCTTCTTCGAGCATGTATTTCGCGCCGCCTTTTTCGCCCGGCGGCGCGCCTTCCTCGGCGGGCTGGAAGATGAACATCACCTTGCCGCGCAATTCATCCTTCATGTTCACGAGTGCGTGCGCGGTGCCGAGTCCCACACTCATGTGAATGTCATGTCCGCAGGCGTGCGCGACAGGAAGTTCGTTTCCCTGGTATTCCGCGGTCGCCTTCGATGCGTACGGCAGGCCACTGCGGTCCTCGACGGGCAGCGCGTCCATGTCCGCGCGCACGGCAACGACGGGTCCGGGCTTGCCGGTATCGAGAACACCGACCACACCGGTGATCGCAATGCCGGTTTTCACTTCAAGCCCCATCGCGCGCAATTCCTCGGCGATACGTTTTGCCGTATCGAACTCCTGGTTGCTGAGTTCCGGATGCTCGTGAACCCAGTGGCGAAATTCCATCACGTCTTTCATCTGCTCGCGGGTCAGCAAGTCCGCGGAGTGCGCGACCGGCACGAGCAGAATGGCCAGCAGGCCGGGTAACAGGCGCGTCATGGCGTACCTCCGTCTCAAAAATTGTGGTGAAAGGGTAGCAGAACGTCAGCGATGACCACGGTGAATACGATCGCGCGAAACGAGTTCATGATGTCGAGGTCCGAAAACGGCGAGTTTTTCGCCCGAAGCGCCGCTATGCTGTCTCGCATGGATACCCCGCAGATCACCGTTGAAATGATGCCTGATGCGCACATCTGCGAGCGCGCAAGGCAAGCGCGCGATGCACGTTTCGACGGGCGATTCTTCATCGCCGTCAAAACAACGCGTATCTACTGCCGGTCGATCTGTCCCGCACCTACCGCACGCGCCGCGAATGTCACGTACTACCCGACGGCGGCGGCCGCTGCGGAAGCGGGCTTCCGGCCCTGCCTGCGTTGCCGTCCGGAAACCGCACCCGGTACACCGGCATGGCTTGGCACCTCGACCACGGTTGCGCGCGGTCTTCGGCTGATCGGCGAAGGCGCACTGGATACCGGTTCGGTCGACGATCTGGCGGCACGGCTGGGTGTCACGGGACGTCATCTTGCGCGTCTGTTCCGTGAACACCTTGGCGCGAGTCCTGTCACGGTCGCGCAGACGCGACGCCTGCAATTCGCCAAACGCCTGATCGATGAAAGTCGCATGAACTTCTCCGATATCGCGCTCGCGGCGGGATTCGGCAGCCTGCGACGCTTCAATCACACCGTGCAGCGCACGTGGGGGCGCAGCCCGCGCGCGCTCCGGCAACTGCGTCAGCAGAAAAAAGCGTTGCGCCGCGGCCCGAACGTTCCGCAAGGCGATCAAGCGCGTGAAACCGGCGACGGCGTGACGCTTGGTATCACGTTGCGCACGCCTTTTGACGCACGCCATTGGCTGGAGTTTCTTCATCGGCGCGCAATTCCCGGCGTCGAACATGTCACGCACGATACGTATTCGCGCGTGCATGTGTTCGGGAGCGATGGGGGGGCAGGCAGCGTGCAGATACGACCGTGCGAAGAACAAGGCCTTGCTTTGATCACGGTGCGCGGCGTACCGCCCGCTGAATTGTTCGATGTCATGCGGCGCGCGCGTGCGTTGCTGGACGCGGACGCGGATCCCGCGAGCATTCACGCGACGCTTTCGCGCGATCGAATGCTCGCGAAATGTCTCAGGAAACATCCGGGCCTGCGCTTGCCCGGCGCGTGGGACGCATTCGAGCTTGCGGTACGCGCGGTGCTTGGCCAGCAAATCAGCCTTGCCGCGGCGCGTACGCTGGCAGCAAGAATTGTCGAACGATTCGGCGTGCGGCTGGACACATCGCTCGCACCGAATCTCACGCATGCGTTTCCATCACCGCGCGTCATCGCGACCGCAGATCTTCGCGGTGTCGGACTTCCCGCGAAACGCGCCGACGCATTGCGCGGACTTGCCGCGGCGATCGCGAACGGCAATGTCGATTTCAGCGTCACGCCGACGGAACTTTGCGAAACACTGCAGGCCTTGCCGGGTATCGGCGCATGGACCGCGCAGTACATCGCGATGCGCGCCTTGCGCGATCCGGACGCGTTGCCCGCGAGTGATCTTGGTTGCGGCAGATGCTCGGTGACGAGAAGCCGCTCACCGCACGCGCAGTCGAACAGCGCGCACAGGCGTGGCGACCGTGGCGTGCGTACGGCTTGATCCATTTGTGGGCGAAGGCGAGCGAGGAAAGCAGTCAGAAGTCAAAGTTAAAAGTTAAAAGTGTCTGACTTCGAATCAGAAAAAGTTTCCGAACAGTGCTCTTGCTTTTTACTTTTTACTCTTTATCAAGGAGATTGAGAATGTCGAACGATGCATTGGCAGACACACCGAAGCCTCCGTACTACGCGGTGATCTTTACGAGTATCCGCAAGGCCGGCGACAACGGTTACGGTGAAACCGCCAACCGCATGGCCGAACTTGCCGCGACCATGCCCGGCTTTCTGGGGGTTGAAGCGGCGCGTGATGCCGATGGCGTCGGGATCACGGTTTCCTACTGGCGGGACGAAGCGTCGATAAGAAACTGGCGCGAGAATGCGGAACACGCGGCCGCGCGAGCGCGCGGTCGTGCTGAATGGTACGCGGATTTCGAATTACGCATCGCTAAAGTGGAGCGCGCGTATGGCACGAACAATGGCAGTTCGAAAGAGCGGCTCCTCGCCGAACTTGAAAACAAGTAACGCAAATAATCACGTGCCGTTCAAGGCTGAAAGCCGCTTTCATATTTATGCTGCAAGCACGTGAGGAGAAAAGAAATGAAACACTGGACGCGCATGAAAAGCCCGGCCGGCGAACTGATTCTTGTTGAAGATGACGGCAAGCTGCTGGAAATCAATTTCGTCGCCGGTCGTCATCCCGCGACACCGCCGAGCGATGGCATCGAAGACCGCAGGCCTTTCGCGATCGTCATCCGGCAGCTGGAGGAATACTTCGCCGGCAAGCGCAAGGAGTTCGACCTGCCGCTCGCGCCGCGCGGTACCGAATTCCAGCAGAAAGTCTGGAAGACGTTGACGGAAATTCCGCACGGCAAAGCCGTTTCGTATTCCGACATCGCGGTTCGTATCGGCAATCCGAACGCCGTGCGCGCCGTGGGGCTTGCCAACGGACGCAATCCGATTCCGATCGTGATTCCGTGTCACCGTGTGATCGGCAAGGACGGTTCATTGACCGGTTACGGTGGAGGATTGCCGATCAAACAGAAGCTGCTCGCGCTGGAAGGAATTGCAAGTGATGCGCGCGGCCGAAAGAACCTTGCGTTGTTCGAGTAAACGGAAAAACGGACAGGATTTACAGGATTGACAGGATTAAAAGCATATCAGTGCGGAAGAGTTTTTACTGACGCGAAAAGGAAAGGTAAATGAAGACAGATTTTCAATCCGTTTTAAAAATCCTGTTCATCCTGTAAATCCTGTCCGTTTTTCTTTGCTCTTCACGCAATCCGATTGAGTTTCTCACCGCGGCGAAACGCCGCGACGCAATCCGCCATCTGCTGAATCGCACGCTGTCGCGATTCGACCGCCGCCCAGGCGATATGCGGCGTGACGATGAGATTCGGAATATCCGCGCTCAGTAATGGATTGCCATCGACCGGCGGTTCCTGCGACAGAACATCAATACCTGCGCCACCGATCACCTTGTTACGTAATGCGTCCGCGAGTGCGTGTTCGTCGACTATCGCGCCGCGTGCGGTGTTGATGAGAATGGCATCCGGTTTCATCAGCGACAGCGCGTTTGCATCAATCAGTTTTTCCGTTGCGGCGGTCAACGGACAGTGCAGGCTGATCACGTCCGCTTCGCGCAGCACGGTTTCAAAATGGACTCGTCCCTCGCGCGCTTCGCGTCCCTTGTGCTCGGCGATCCACACGCGCATCCCGAAGGCTTCCGCGATGCGCGCCACCGACTTGCCGAGTTCGCCATGACCGATGATGCCGAGCGTACGGCCGGCGAGTTCATGGAAGGGAAAATCCAGCAGCGTGAATTGCGGCGCTTTTTTCCACGCGCTGTCAGCGAGCAGTTTGCGATAACCGTCAAGATGCTGATTGAGTGCAAGCATGAGCGTGAACACATGCTGCGCGACCGCCGGTGTGCAATACGCGCGAATATTGCTTACAGCAATGTTGCGCGTCCTCGCTGCATCGATGTCGATGTTGTTGTAGCCCGTCGCGGCGAGCGCGATGAGTTTCAGCGAGGGCGCGGCGTCCATTTCCGCCGCACCGATGTGGCATTTGTTCGTGAGAATGATATCAACATTCTTCACGCGCTCACCGATCTCGTGCCTCGGCGTGACGTCGTGCAATTGCAGTTCGTCGAGGACGGCGTGCAGCGGCGACACGTCGATGTCGTCATTCGATACGGTGGCGTAATCGAGGAAAATGCCTTTCATGCCGAGATGAATCAAAAGTCAAAAGTCAAAAGCAAGAGAAAAAAAGATGCACCCGCAGCGAGTGTTGATCAGGATCACAGCTGGTCACTTTTCACTGGAATTCTTTCCGCCGGAGAGTCCTGCGGTCACGACGAAACGCATGGCGGTTTCCATGCCCATCTCGACGGGTACCACGCGATTGCGCGGCACGAATATCGTGTAACCGCCGATCTGGTAACTCATCGGAAAATACACGGCGATTCGATCGTCGTCGCCGAGCGGCGCAGGCAGCGAGGCGGAATCTTCGCAGGTGACGAAGCCGACTATGCGATATCCCTCGAAATCCACCATCACGACACGGTCAAAACTTTTGCCGCCACCGGAGAGGAATTTCATGAAGTCCTGCACCGCGCCGTAAACCGTCTTGACGAGCGGAATGCGCGAAAACAATCCATCCCACACGTGGAATATTTTCTGGAACAACCAGGCGCGTGCCAGCAGTCCGATCACGAAGGTGAGCAGCAGGCCGAGGGCGATGCCCATGCCAGGCACGTACCAGGCGTTTGGAATCAGCTGCAACACAACGCCGCCCAGTACTTTTTCCGCGCTGGATCCGAGCCACCACAGCAGCGCGATGGTGATCGCGATCGGCAGGACGGTGACCAGGCCGGTGAAGAAGATTCGGCTGATTGTTCGCAGGTTCATGGCTTTTTGTCGCGGTGTGCAAGGATGTTCATCTTACACGCATCAACTTTGCGCGACGTGACGCGCGGTTTATGTCAGTTCGCAGTGTCTGTCTATCCCGCCGGTTTGCCGTCCGCATCGAGGTCCAGCAGTTTCGCGGCCCAGCTCAGCACGCGTTGCACGCGCGGCGACGACAGTCGCCAGGCCTGCTCGAAACTGACCCAGCGGTATTCGACGTGTTCCAGTCTGCCGGTGACGGGATTGGGCACGATGCTGACGGCGTCCTGCGCCGTCGCGGCGAGATAGTAACGGGCGACCTTGCCGCGGTTGTACGGCGAGGTTTCGAAATAGTGCTCGCCCCAGCGAAAGTCGAGGTCCGAAATGCCGGCTTCCTCGAGCGTTTCGCGTTGCGCGGCCTCGAAGGGCGTTTCGTCGTCCTCGACCATGCCCTTGGGAAAATCCCAGTGCTTGAAGGCGCGCAGCAGAAGAAAGAGGAGGCCGTGTTCCGACTCCCGCACCACCACGGCACCGGCACTGAGTCGCTTGCGCGCAGCGCGGCGTTGGGCGGGATGTCGGGTCGTCTTCATCGTTGTCGTAGTGTCAGCAAGGGCGGTTGCCTCACGACTCGCCGGGTGGCGAGGACGCCGGTCGCTCCTACGAACAGTGTGCCAGCGATGAGCCCGATCAGCCAGACCCGCGGGCTGGTCTGGTATTTCAGTTCGAAGACTTCCGTTGCGAGCAGCCATCCGGAGATCGCCGCGGCAATGACGGCGAGCGCGGCGGCCAGCAGGCCGAGCAGCGTGAACTCCGCAATCACGCCGGCAAGTACCGTGCGGCGCGTCGCGCCCAGCGTTCGAAGTATTGCGGACTCGAAGCGGCGTTCCTCGCGCGAGGCCTGCACGGCGGCGAGCAGCACCAGCACGCCGGCGGCGAGTGTGAAAAGAAAAATGTATTCCACCGCGAGCGCGGCCTGGTCCATCACGCTTTTCACCTGCGCGATGATGGTGTCCAGATCGATGATCGTGACGGACGGATATTCACGCACGAGATCGAGCAGCATCGGCGCTTTTTCCTTCTCGAGATAAACGCTGCTGATGAACGTCGCCGGATAACCTTCAAGCAGGCCCGGCGGCACGGTCATGAAGAAGTTCGGTTCGAAGGAATCCCAGTCGATCCTGCGCAGGCTGTCGACGGTGAGTGTGAGTTGCTCGCCCGCGAAATCGAACGTGAGTTCGTCGCCAAGTTTCACGCCAAGACGCATCGCCGCCTCGTCTTCGAGCGAAATCAGCGCGTCGCCATATTCTTCCGGCGTCCACCATTCACCCGCGGTAATCGTGTTGCTCGGCGAAAGTTCGCCTGCCCAGGAAAGATTCATTTCGCGTTCCGCGAAACGACGTGATTGTTCCGGCCCGTCGAACTCGAGTTCCGTTATCGGCGTGCCGTTGATGGCGACAAGGCGCGATCGCACCATCGCCTGCAACGGTGGCGGCTCGATGTTCCGTTCAAGGAAAAATTCGCGCACGCCGTCGCGTTCATCCGGCTGGATGTTGATCATGAAATGATTCGGCGCGTTCTCCGGCAGCATCGCCTGCCAGCTGTCGAGAAGATCGGTGCGCACGACCGCGAGCAGCAGGAGCACCAGCATGCCGAGCCCGAACGCCATGACCTGCACGACGGAATCGCGACCGCGCCGGACGATGCTTGCAACACCGAATCGCCATGCCGTGCCGACGCCGCGTCGAAACCGGTTCAGGCCGAACACCAGCGCGGCGGCACCGGCGCCGAGCAGCAACGCGCCGCCGGCAGCGCCCGCGAGCACGTAGCTTGAGAGTTCGACGTCGCCCGTCAGTGTGATGAGAATCGCCGCGATCGAGGCGATGGCAACGAGATAAACGATCCAGCCGGTGACCGGCACGTTGCCGACATCGCGACGCAGGACGCGGATCGGCGCGGTGCGCACAAGTCCGAGCACCGGCGGCAGACCGAAGCCCGCAAGAATGATCACGCCGAGCAGAAGCGACCAGGGCACGGGCGCGAGCGAGGCGGGCGGCAGCGCTTCACCGAGGATGTCCTGCACTAGCAACAGCAATCCCGCTTGCGCGGCATACCCGAGCATGGCGCCGACCATGCCGGCGCAAAATGCGATCAGCAGCAACTGCGCGAGGTACGCGAACAGCACGTCACGACGACTCGCACCGAGACATTTGAGAATCGCGACCGTGTCCGTTTCACGCGTCGCATAACGGCGCGCGGCCATCGCAATCGCGATACCCGCAAGCAACACCGCAACGAGCGCGGCGAGATTCAGGAAGCGGTCGGCGCGATCGATGGCGCGCACAAGCTCCGGGCGTGCATCGCGGATGTCGGAAAGACGCACGCTTGAATCAAGCGAACTCTCGATCGCGTTCCTGTAATCATCCACGCGGCTGCGCTCGCCGGCGATGAGCAGACGGTGCGAAACGCGACTCGCGGGTCCGAGCAAACGCGCGCCTTCAAGATCATCCATGCGCATGACCAGCATGGGTGCGATTTCGACGAAGGAGAAACCCTGGTCGGGCGCAAACGCGATCACGCGCGTGAGCCGGAAGGTTTTTGCGCCGACACGAATGTCGTCACCCGTGTTCACGCCGAGCGCGCCGACAAGACGCGGCTCAGCCCACACTTCGCCGGGGCCGGGCAGCGCGTCCGTGACCTGCGACGGGCCGTACGCGCGCTCGGCGATTTCCAGCTGGCCGCGCAGCGGATAGCCGTCGGTGACGGCGCGGATTTCCGCGAGTTGGCCACGTTCGCCGCTGACGACGACGCTCGGGAATTCCAGTGTGCGTGCCGTTTGAAGACCATGTTCGTGCGCTGTCACCGCGAAGGATTCAGCGATCTCGTTGCGCGAGCGGAGAACGACATCGGCGGCGAGTGATTCGGACGCGCGTCGTTCAACGCTCTGCCGGACGCGGTCCGTCGCGAAGCTCACGGAGGACAGTGCGCCGACCGCGATGACGAGCGCGGCGATCAATACCGCGAGTTCGCCGGAGCGCCATTCGCGGCGCAACTGCCGCAATGCAAGTGTGAGCGGATTCATGCGGCGGCCTGCAGACGACCGGCATCGAGCGTGAGTGTGCGACCGCAGCGCGCGGCAAGATGTTCATCGTGCGTGACCAGCACAAGCGTTGTGCCGCGACGCGTATTGAGATCGAACAGCAGATCGATGATCTTGTCGCCGGTGCGCGTATCGAGTGAACCGGTGGGTTCATCCGCAAAAAGAATTTTCGGTTCGGTGGCAAACGCGCGTGCGATGGCGACGCGCTGCTGCTCGCCACCCGAAAGCTGGTTGGGATAGTGTTCGACGCGTTCCGCAAGACCGACTTCGGCAAGCACGGTCTGTGCGCGTTCGCGGGCATTCTCGTTGCCCGCCAGTTCCAGCGGCAGCATGACGTTCTCAAGCGCCGTGAGCGCGGGCAGCAGATGAAAGGACTGGAACACGAAGCCGACCAGTTCGGCGCGCAGCGCCGCGCGACCGTCCTCATCGAGTGTGTTGAGGTCGCGTCCGGCGATCATCACACGACCGTCGGTCGGTTCATCGAGGCCCGCGAGCAGGCCGAGCAGGGTGGACTTGCCGGAACCTGATGCGCCTATGATGGCGATGGTCTGACCTGCGGCGACGCTGAAACTCACGTCGCCAAGAATGGTCAGACGTCCTTCGGGACTGTTGACCGTCTTGCCGAGGTCCTCAACGATAAGTAATGCGTCTTTCCTGGAGTCCGTCATGCTGCTGCGTTCCGTATTGTGGTTGATCCTGTTGTTGCCCGTGTCCGGCTTCGCTCCGGCGTTTTCCGCCGAAGAAACGCCGGCGGCACCCGCGATTCTGATCGTCGGTGATTCGCTGTCCGCGGGCTACGGCCTGCGTCCGGGCGAAGGCTGGGTCAGCCTGTTGGCGCAAAAACTCGCAGCGGAAGGCTATCCGTATCGCGTGGTGAACGCGAGCATCAGCGGCGATACCACGCGCGGCGCACTGGCGCGGCTGCCGCGCGCGCTCGACGTGCATGAGCCTGCCATCGTTGTCATCGAACTCGGCGGCAACGACGGCCTGCGCGGCTTCCCGCCCGAAGTGATGCACGAGAACCTTGACGAGATGATCGGCCTCAGCCGCGACGCCGATGCGCGTGTCCTGCTGCTCGGCATGCGATTGCCCGCCAACTACGGCGAAGCGTATACGCAGCGTTTTCATCAGGTCTTTGTGGACATTGCGAAAAGCGCCGAGGTTCCCTTCCTGCCGTTCTTTCTTGACGGCGTGGCGCTTGATCCGCAGATGATGCAATCCGACGGCATTCATCCGAACGCGGATGCGCAGCCGACGCTGCTGAAGAACGTATGGCCGGCGTTGGAGCCTTTGCTCCGGGATGTCGCCGCCGGATCTGATACAGGCAGCAATTGAAAGCATCCGGTCTCGTTTCGCAGACCGTCTTCACCGGCTGTACATGATCAAAACGGCGGAAGAATTTTCGCGCGTGGCGCAGCTTTCAGATTGTCGCGGCGATTCGCGGTGCGGAATCAGCAATCCAGATGGTCGGCGAGCGCGGTGAGGTCCGGAAGCGTGATTGCCGGCGCCGCCAGGACGCGCGTAGTCTGCGGATCGCGATGGATCAAGACCGCGTTCATGCCGACGCGCAACGCGCCGCGGACATCACAATCGACATCATCACCGGCATGCAACGCTTCATGCGGTTGCACGTTCGCACGCTGGCAGACCTGGCGGAAAATTCCGGCCTCCGGTTTCGCGCAGCCGGCTTCATGCGCGGAGAGCGTGAAATCAAAAAATTGTCCGAGCCCCGCGCGATGCACGCAGCCATTGCCGTTTGATACGGCGGCCAGCGTGAATCTCGATTTCAGCCGCGCGAGTGCGGGCAGAACGTCGGCGAAGCATTCGATCTCGTTACGCGCCGTCCAGAATGCGTCGAACGCCGCGTCGGCCAGCGACTCGTCATCATCGGCGCGACGGATCGCGAGCCGGATGGACTGACGCCGCAGCGCAGAGATGTCACCGCGCAGCTCCGGATGAAGCTGCTCGACGTCCCGGCGCAGACCGCGCAGATCCTCGATCGAGAAACGCGCGGCGGTTGCCGGACAATTCTCTTTCAGCCAGTCGTGCAACCTCGCTTCCGCGCGCGCGATCAGCGGTGCGATCGCCCAGAGCGTGTCATCCAGATCCAACGTCACCAGTTGAACGGATTGCGCAATCATCATCAGCGCGACTTTTTCATCAGCCAGAAGTAGAGGCGGTACGGCAGGCAGCGCATCAGTTTGAGCAGCAGTTCGACCCGGCGTGGAAATGCGATTTCGAACACCTGCCGCTCGATGCCGCGGTATATGCGATCAGCGGCCTCGGTCGCGTCGATGATGAACGGCATCGTGAAGCGGTTTTGCGACACGAGCGGTGTGTCGACAAAGCCCGGATTCACGACCGTGGTGATGATGTTCATGCGATCAAAATGAAATTTCAGCGACTCCGCGAGATTGATCAGCGCGGCTTTCGACGAACTGTACGGTGCGGCGAGCGGGAGGCCGCGATAGCCCGACACCGACGCGACGATCACAAAATGCCCTGATCGTCTGGCCTTCAGGCCGGGCAAGGCGGCGTTAATTCCGTTGATCACGCCCATGCAGTTGACGGCGAAATGACGTTCGAACGCCGAGGCGTCGAAGTCCTTGTCCGCGCGGAATGCTTCAAAGATGCCGGCATTGAGTACGACGAGATGCAGTGGCCCGAGTTCCTCTTCGATGCGCGCGGCGGCCGCGCTCATGGCCGCGCGATCTGTCACGTCCACAGGCAACGGCAGGATGTTTCCCGCGAGTTCGCGGGCGTCCACGCGAACTTCATCCAGTGTTTCCGGGCGACGGCCTGAAACCGCGACCTGCCATCCTTCGCGCGCCAGCCGCAAGGCCAGCGCACGCCCGATGCCCGTGCCTCCGCCGGTGATCCACGCGATACGATTCGAGATGGTCATTCCGGTTCCGCTGTCGAAAATGGTTGAAGGATTGTACCGAATACCGGTACTTCCTCCGGGGCAAAGGCGGATGACCAACGTTCGCGTTGCTCGTTGTCCCAAGCGGCGAAAGCAGACCGCTGCCGGACCCGGGCCCAGTGACCCATATGAATGTGACGACCGACCTTTCGGCGTCATCGACCCTCAGTGGAGTATTTCGCTGAGGGGATTCTTGCCCCCGCCGCTGACTGGGTGCTATACCATGTTGAATCAAGCGTTTGAACCTGCGCACATCAACGATTGGTGCTTGCGCGGCACATCATCTGTGGTGTCGGAAAATTGAGGAGCAGAACGTGGTCGAGAAGGTCTGGTTGAAACACTACCCGCCCGGCGCCCCTGCCGAAATCGACATGTCGGAGTACGCGTCACTTCGTCACATGCTGGATCAGAGTTTCGCGAAGTATCGCGACCTGCCGGCGTTCTCGAACATGGGTGCGACGCTGAGCTACGCGGATATCGATCAGCAGAGCCGTTATTTCGCGGCATTCCTGCAGAAGTCCGTCGGCCTGAAGAAAGGTGACCGCGTTGCGATCATGATGCCGAACCTGCTGCAGTATCCGGTCGCCCTTGCCGGTGTGCTGCGCGCGGGGCTGATCGTCGTGAACGTCAACCCGCTGTACACCGCGCGCGAGCTCGAGCACCAGCTCAAGGACTCCGGTTCGAAGGCTATCGTGATCCTGGAGAACTTCGCGACGACGCTGCAGAAGGTCATCGAGAAGACGGACGTGAAGACCGTCATGACCACGCGCATCGGCGACATGCTGCCGTTCCCGAAGTCCGCGCTGGTGAATTTCGTCGTCAAGAACGTGAAAAAGATGGTGCCGGACTGGAACATTCCCGGCGCCATTTCCTTTCACAAGGCGATCAACGAAGGCAAGTGGCAGACGCTGGACGAAGTCGACCTCGTGCAGAATGACGTCGCTTTCCTGCAGTACACCGGCGGTACGACGGGCGTTTCCAAGGGCGCGGCGCTGACTCACGGCAACATGATCGCGAATTTCCTGCAGCTCAAATACTGGGCGGGCGACATGTTTTCCGAAGGACAGGAGAAAGCGATCTGCGCGCTGCCGCTGTATCACATCTTCTCGTTGACGGTGAATTGTCTGCTGTTCATGAATCTCGGCGGGCTGAACATTCTCATCACCAATCCGCGCGACATGAAGGCTTTCGTGAAGGAACTCGGTAAGCAGCCGTTTACCGCGATCACCGGCGTCAACACCTTGTTCAACGGCTTGCTCAATACGGAAGGTTTCGCAGACCTCGATTTCAGTCAGATGAAGTTCGCATTGGGCGGCGGCATGGCCGTGCAGCGCGCGGTCGCGGAACGCTGGCAGCAGGTGACGGGCAAGGGACTCACGCAGGGTTACGGGTTGACGGAGGCGTCGCCGGTAACGAACGCGAACATTCTCGGTTCAACGGAATTCACCGGCGCCATCGGTTTGCCGATTCCGTCCACCGACGAAAAGATTGTCGACGAGGAAGGCAATGAATTGCCGGTCGGTGAGGTGGGCGAGCTGTGCGTGAAAGGCCCGCAAGTGATGAAGGAATACTGGAACCGGCCGGACGAGACCGCGAAGGTGCTGTCCACCGATGGTTGGTTGCGCACGGGCGACATGGCGCGAATGGACGACAAGGGTTACTTCTATATCGTTGATCGCAAGAAGGACATGATTCTCGTGTCCGGTTTCAACGTATATCCGAATGAAGTTGAAGACGTGATTGCGATGCATCCCGGCGTTCTGGAAGTCGCGGCTATCGGCGTGCCCGACGACAACTCCGGCGAAGCCGTGAAGATTGTCGTTGTCAAGAAAACGCCTGACGTGACGGAGCGTGATCTGATCGAATTCGCGCGAAAGGAACTGACCGGTTACAAGGTGCCGAAGGTGGTCGAATTCCGCACCGAACTGCCGAAGACGAACGTCGGCAAGATCCTGCGCCGCGCACTGCGCGAGTAAGAGAAAGGACCGGATTTACAGGATCAACAGGATTTTTATCGACGTGTAACAAAGTTATTTCAACTGTGACACTGAAACAAGAAAGGCCGCAACATGCGGCCTTTCTGATTTCTGGTCTGCAACCTGTTAATCCTGTCCATTCTTCTTGTGATACTGCGGACTGAGTTCATGCACTGCGTTGATCATCGCACCGGCATGTTCGGGATCAACGCCGGGCGTGATGCCATGACCAAGATTGAAGACGTGGCCTGGGCCGACGCCGTAATCGGCCAGAATCCGTGCGACTTCCTCGCGGATACGCGCCGGCGATCCATACAGCACGCCCGGGTCCATGTTTCCCTGCAATGCGACCGTGTCGCCGACACGGCGGCGCGCTTCTGCAATATTGATCGTCCAGTCGATGCCGAGCGCGTCACATCCGGTTTCGGCCATCGCTTCCAGCCATAACCCGCCGTTCTTGGTGAACAGGATGACAGGCACACGTCGGCCTTCGGATGTTTTCGGCAATTGCTCGACAACCTGTTGCATGTATCGCAATGAAAACTCGCGATATGCAGCGTCGCTCAGCGCGCCACCCCAGGTATCGAAAATCTGCACCGCTTGCGCGCCCGCCTGGATTTGCGCAGTGAGGTAGAGGGCAACGCTGTCGGCAAGTTTCTTGAGCAGGCGATGCGCGGTGTCCGGGTCACTGTAGAGCATGCCTTTCGCACGCGCGAAATCCTTGCTGGAACCGCCTTCGATCATGTACGTCGCGAGCGTCCATGGACTGCCGGCGAAACCGATCAACGGAACCTTGCCGTTCAATTCGCGGCGTATCACGCGCACCGCGTCCATCACATAGCGCAGCGATTCTTCGGGATCGGGCAGACCAAGCGCGTCGACGTCGCGCGAATTTTGCACCGGGCGTTCGAACTTCGGTCCCTCACCGGCTTCGAAATACAGGCCGAGTCCCATGGCGTCGGGAATGGTGAGAATGTCGGAGAAAAGAATCGCAGCATCAAGCGGGTAGCGTGCGAGCGGTTGCAACGTGACTTCGCAGGCAAGGTCGGGCGTTTTCATCAACGTTACGAAATCACCCGCACGTGCACGCGTCGCGCGGTACTCGGGTAGATAACGGCCGGCCTGGCGCATCATCCATACAGGCGTGCGGTCCACCGGTTCGCGGAGCAGCGCTCGCAACAATCGATTGTTGGCGAGCGGCGCGTTCATTCGAAAACCCGGGCGATTTCAGATTGAATGGCGTTGGCCGCGGCGCGCGGGTCAGCGGCGGCGCGAATGGGACGTCCGACAACAATGTAATCCGCGCCGTTGCGGAAGGCTTCGGCAGGCGTGACGACGCGTTTCTGGTCGTCAACCGGTCGATTGTCGAGCGGACGTATGCCGGGTGTAACGACCATCAATCTTTCGCCGAGCTCCCGGCGCAAGGCAGCAGCTTCCATTCCCGATGAGACGACGCCGTCGCAGCCGGCATCAAGTGCACGACGCGCGCGCGAGAGTACGAGCTTTTCAACGTCGACTGCGAATCCGAGATCATCGAGATCGCCGCGATCGAGGCTCGTGAGTACGGTAACGGCGAGCACTTTCAGATCGCCCTTGTTCTCGCCCGCGGCTTCCATGATCGCCTGATTGCCGTGCACCGTCGCGAACGTCGCGCCACGTGTCGATAACTGTCTGATTGCAGAGCCGACAGTCGCGGGCACGTCGAAGAACTTGAGGTCGACGAAGACCTTCTTGCCGTTGTCGATGAGTTCATCCAGCAGGCTGAAGTAGCCATCCGTCATGAACAGTTCCATGCCGATCTTGTAGAACTTCACGCTCCCGGCGAGCGTTCGGACCAGCGCGCGCGCCTCGCTCGCATCGGGCACATCCAGTGCAACGATGAGACGTTCGTCGACGGGGATGGGCTTGTCGGAAAGCAGGTTTTCAGTCATCACGGTTTCACGGCAGGGATTATCGGGGCCGCGATTCTACCACGGGCGTGCGGGTCACTCTTCCAGTGCAAAGCGGATGGCGTCTTCGTTCCTGAATTCGCGAATGATCGCTTTGCCCGGTGTTTCGAGCAATATCAACCGCCAGTGTCCGCCGGCGTGTTTCTTGTCAAGGCGCATCGCTGCCAGCAGTTCGTCACGGTCGGTTTCTGCGGGCAGTTGAACGGGCAAACCGAACGATTGAAGAAGTTCGCACAGTCGCGGACGCAGCGCGGGATCAAGACGGCATTGTGTTTCGGAAAGCTTAGCCGCGCAGACAAGTCCGATCGCGACGGCTTCACCGTGGAGCAGGCTTCGATAACCCGTCACCGTTTCCAGCGCATGCGCGAAGGTATGGCCGAGATTCAGCAGTGCGCGCTCACCATGTTCACGTTCATCAGCGGTGACTATCGCCGCCTTGATCTCACAGCTGCGCTGGATCGCGTGCGAAAGCGCGGTTTCGTCACGGGCGAGCAGCAGACCGCGATTTTTCTCCAGCCAGCCAAGAAATCCGGCGTCCGCGATCAGCGCTGCCTTGATGATCTCGGCCATGCCTGCTGCATATTCTCGTTTTGGCAACGTCGCCAGCGTGCGGATATCGATAACAACAGCAAGCGGCGGATGAAACGCGCCGATCAGATTTTTTCCGGCCGGCAGATCCACCGCGGTCTTTCCGCCTACCGAGGCGTCAACCTGCGCGAGCAGTGTCGTCGGCAGTTGCATGACGTCAATGCCGCGCATCCAGCACGCCGCCGCGAAGCCCGTCATGTCGCCGATCACGCCGCCGCCGAGCGCAACAAGAACGCTGTCACGCCCCATGTTCTTTTCGGCGAGCGCGGTCCAGATATGTTCGACTGTCTGAATATTTTTTGATGTCTCGCCGGCGGGCAAGACCAGTGTCTCGGCCTTCGGCAGCAGTTCCTGCACCGAGGCCAACCATAACGGCGCGACGTTCGAATCTGTGACAATCATCGCCGGGCGTTCGTCGATGATCTTCGTAACATGGGAGAGCACGTCGTTGCCGATCATCACCGGATACTCGCCGCTTCCATGCTGAATGTTCAGCGTGATCATCAACGCGTTTCCTCACTGTCGTTGCGCTTGAGCCTGTCAAGCACGATGTCCGCAACGGCACTGACGCGCCGCCCGTCGGTATTGACGGTGATGTGTGCGCATTCACGATAAAGCACCTCACGCGTTGCGTAGAGTTCAGCCAGACGTGCGCGCGGATCGGTTGCATGGAGCAACGGGCGATGGCGACCGCGACGCGTGCGCGCAAGCTGCCAGTCAACACTCGTTTCAAGAAATATCACCCGACCCTGGCTTTTCATGCACTCGCGATTTGCGGCGCTGAGTATGGCGCCGCCACCGGTCGCGATGACAGCGGCTTCATCGGCCGCCAGATCCGCAAGAACGATTTCTTCACGACGACGGAATCCCGCTTCACCTTCCTTCTCGAAAATGAAATCGATCTCCACGCCGGCGCGTTCGCGGATCGCCTGATCGGTATCACGAAAGGGCAGCGACAGCGCGCGCGCCAGCCGAAGTCCGATCGAACTCTTGCCGGCGCCCATCGGGCCTATGAGAAAAACCTTCTGCATGGGGAAATCGCGATGAAACCAGTGGGTATTTTAGACGGGTTGTTCGTCGTGATGCATGGGGCGGGGAAAGATATGGCGCGGCTATACGCCATGGAGGAAGTCCGGGCAAAAAAAAGCGCGGCCCGTGGGCCGCGCTTCATTACTAATGCACTTCATCAGTAGAACTGTGTGTTGCTGTTAATGTCGTTGCAGTTGAACTGGAACAGATAGTCCGAGCCGAACGGGCTCGGGTTGTTTGGCGGACTGCCGCTCGCCGAGACATCTGCTGCGGCAACCGGTAATTGCACGCGCTGCGAGCGCTGCGATTCGGTACCTGAAACGCTCGCCTTCGCGGTAATGATGACGTCCAACCATTGCGCATGATCCTGTGGATAGATCAGCTGGAACTCCGCCAGTCCATCTTCGTCTGTTGTGACAGTGCCTGGCGTCACCAGTGCTCGGTTGCCAGCTTCAATTGTTTGCCAACCCGGATCGCTGTCAAGAGCGCCATTGCCATTGAGGTCCTCGCCGCCATCCAGGATTCCGTTGTTATTGCCTGCCGCGTCTTCCGGGAACTGCGCAAGATTCTGATCTTCGCCGACGTCAAGCACGCCATTGCGGTTCAGGTCTTCATTGGTGCAGATGGATTCCACCTCGGGTACGAAAATATTCGTGACCGCATCCAGCACCATGTAACCCTTGCGGTAGATGTCCGGCAGCGCGCTGATGGTGACATTCTGGCCGGCGACGCCCTTGCCGGATGAGTCCGTCACCAACACGACGTAGTCCTTGATGTAACGCGTGTCCGTTTCGTCCTCGACAATAGTGTTGCCAGTACCAAAGTTGATGAACAGTGCACGGCCTGAAACTGTCAGGGTGGTTGATGCCGACGGATTGCTGCCGCCAACCACTTCGCCTGTAACCACGACGCCGTCATCCGCACTGGTCACGGAATTCGCGGTGTACACGGTCTGCGCGCGTCCCTGGCTATCGGTAACCGCGGATGCCGTTGAGAGCGTACCGCCGGTGTTGTCCTCCAGAGTGAATTCCACTGTCGCGTTTTTTACACGATTGTTCGCGGGATCCTGTACTACCGCGGTAATCGTGCTGGTCTCACTGACTCCGATCACCGCGGGTTCGGCCTGCAGGGAAACCGAGTCCGGATTGGTTGCAACGAACTCTATGGAGCGTTGGGTTGCGGTGCCATCGGGATTCGTTGCCGTGATCACGGCGGTGCCGGAGGTTGTTGAACTGATCTGCACCGACGCGTCGCCGCTAGCGTCGGTCGCATCGGTGTTGCCGCTCACGGAGCCGCCCGACAACGTTCCGCGGGTGGTGGCAAACCGGATTGGCTGATTCTCCTGGGCAACCCCGTTCTTTTCCCAGCGCACGGTGACAGTACGCGGTGTATTGAGATCGACTTCGGTACCGCTCGTGGGCGTGGTGAAACGGAAATTGTCGCTGGAAACCGAAATGCCGGCGCTCGCGCTTACGGTCGGTGTACCCGCACTGTCCGGCAGCGCCGACGCTGTCAGTGTGTCGGTACCTGCGTTGTTCCCGGTGAGCGTCACCTGCACACGGCCGCTGCTGTCTGTCGTAAGGGTTGCCGCGCTCAGGGTATTGCCGTTAGCGGACGAAAGATCGATCGTGCGGTTGGCAATGCCCACGCCCGCTGAGTTCGCGAGCGTTACCGTGTAATCGCCGCTGTCGCCATTGACCAGGCTTGTCGGTCCCTGGATCTGCAGCGACGTTCCGATGACATCAATCGTAACGGTGTCAGTGAGTGCGGCGCCGGCTGCATCGGCGCCGCCTGTCGCGGTGACGGTAATGTCGCGGTTGGTTGGATCACCGCCTGTTCTGAGTTCTGCGGTCGCCGCGCCTTGCGCCGTCGTTTCGCCTTCCAGCACGGTCAGACTGCCGGATGTTGCCGAAAACAGGATGGGGACACCTTCGACAACCTGGTTGTTCGTATCCTTGGCGAGCGCTGTCAGCGTCACTGTTGTCGAACCATCGGACTGAAGCTGTGGCGAACTCGCCAGCAGCTCGAGACTGTCCAGCACGACCGGAGTCTCGGTGTCCGGCGGAATCGGCAGGTCTTCCTCTTTGACTTCGCACGCATACAGCAGTGGCAGAAGTAAAACGGCCAGCAACCCCGGGATGTATTTATTCCTTTTCATGGTGTAAGCCTCTGCCATGGTTATTCTGTAATCAACCGGTCGTCGAGGATCTTCGGTGTCACGAAGATCAGCAGTTCACGCTTGTCCGACCTGTTTTGCGTGCTGCGGAAAAGCAGCCCGAGTCCCGGAATATCGCCCAGCAACGGCACCTTGCTCGCCGTGGTTTCCCGCGTCGTTTCATAGATGCCGCCCAGCACGACGGTGTCGCCGTTGTTGACCAGCACCTGCGTTGTGATTTCACGCGTGTCGATGCTTGGTACAAAACCGCCGGTTGCGCTTGGCACCTGTTGGCCGACGCTGTCCTTGTTGACGATCAGATCCATGATGATCCGCTCGTCCGGTGTGATCTGCGGCGTGACCGTGAGCTGCAACACCGCTTCCTTGAACTGCGTGGTCGTGGCGCCGCTGGCCGACGATTCCTGGTACGGAATTTCGACACCCTGGCGGATGGACGCCTGTTTCTGGTTCGCTGTCACGATACGCGGTGCGGAAACAACCTCGCCCTGACCTTCGGCCTGCAATGCCGAGAGCTCGAGATCAACCAGATAACCCGAGCCGAGAATCGAGAGCGCGAACGAACCGGCGGGATTGCCGACCGGAAGATTCACGTTAAGACGATCATCCGGGAAAGTGACGGTATTGGAATTTCCCGCGAGCGCGTCCGAAAGCGAATTGTTCAGTTCCGTATTCGCGCTCTGCGTGCCGCTCGTTACGTAGCGGCGACCATCGTCAAAGTAGTACTGGCTGTAACCCAGTCGTGCGCCGAGTTCGCGATTGAAGTTGTCATTCGCGATGACAATGCGCGATTCGATCAACACTTGCTTGACCGGGATGTCCAGCACCTGAATGAGTCGGCGGATATTGGCGAGACTCGTGTCGGTGTCACGGATCAGAAGCGTATTGGTGCGCGCGTCGATCGTAATGGAACCGCGATCGGACAGCAGCGAATTCTGGCCGCTTTGAATCAGTGCAGCGAGATCGGAAGCTTTCGCGTAATTGATCTGGATGAACTCCGAGCGCAGCGGTTCGAGCTCCTGCGCCTGCTGGCGCGCGGCGAGTTCGATGCGCTCCATTTCAGCGATTTCTTCCGCCGGCGCGACAAGGATAACGTTGCCGTTTTCGCGCATGTCGAGGCCTTTCGTGCGCAACACGATGTCGACGGCCTGATCCCAGGGAACGTTCTGCAAACGCAAGGTTATGTTGCCGCTGACCGAGTCGCTGACGACGACGTTAAGTCCCGTGAGATCCGCGATGATTGAAAAGAATGCGCGTACTTCAAGATCCTGGAAGTTGAGCGTGAGGCGTTCGCCGGTATATTCCTTCTCGCGTTGTTCTTCTGGAGTCGCTTCTTCCTTGACTTCGTTGATTTCCAGCGTGAACTGATTGTCCGCCTGATAGGCAAGCTGTTCGTACTTGCCTGACGTGCGCACAACAACGCGCGCGTCGCGACCGCGCCGCATGGCGTCAATGGTGGAGACGGGTGTGGCGAAGTCGGTGACGTCGTAACGTTGCGCGAGCGACTCGGGCAACTGCACGTCCTTGAATTCAAGCACGATCTGATCGCCTTCCTGCTTGAGGTCGACGACTGTTCGCGGATCGCTCAGCGCGACGACGACGCGACCTTCACCACTTTCGCCGCGGCGAAAATCAATGCCTTCAATGGCGCGGCTGCGCGGAACCTCGCCTTCCTTGCCGGACGGCGGTGCGGGTTCGCGTGGTTTGTCGGCAACGGGGGTTGCAACATCGGGGGAGACTGCGACGACGGGGGCGGAAGCGCTGCCGCCGCCGAGTGTCACGAAAACACTGTTGCCATCCGCGCGTGTCGAATACTCCACCATGTCGGAGAGATTGACGACCAGCCGCACTTTGCCTTGCGACTCTGCAGCCATCACGTTACGAACGGATCCGATGCCGATTTCCGTTCGACGGCTGTCGGCGGCCCAGCGCGTATTCGGGAGGTCGATGGCGATGCGTGCGGGATTTTCGGTGCTGAATGTTTCCGGTTGCGGCGCTGTGTCGCTCATGCGCAGGCGCAATTGCACCTGATTGCCCGGCAGCGCCGCGACTTCCACCGCTTCGAGTGCGTTGGATCCTTCCTGTGCCGTGGCGGGCTGAAACACCAGGGCTGTTGCGAGGACTACCGCAAAGGCGAAGACCGGCAACAAGGCCGGTTTTACGCGATGATTTTTGTTCTGCATTCTCATGATCCTTCTCCCCAGCGAATCACTGATCGAGCCCGATGGCGGCTTGGCGTTCCATCCAGCCACCCAGCCCGTCCGGGACGATTTCAGTAACCGTGATCTGTGTTTCATCGACACTTGTGACCTTGCCGTGGTTCTGGCCCAGGTAATTACCAGGCTGAATCCGGTGCACGGCGCCGTCGGGATCGGAAACCAGCACGAAATTCTGGCCCTGGATTTCAATTGTTCCGACCATCGACAGCGCATCGAGCGGAAACTGCTCGAGGTATTCCTTGTTGCGGTTGAAGTCCGGTTGAATTCCCGTCCCGCCAGTTGTGCCGGCGCTGCCGTCAATCTCCCCGGAGTCGTCAGGGGCAAACGGTGAACGCAAGTCGTGTGCCTGGTAAGTGAATGTGTCGTAAGGCTTGATCTGTGGCAGCGGTTCGATGGGTCCGGGCCTTTTCGCCTTCTCCGCGGTAACGAACTGCTCCAGATCGGACGTGTCGCTGGTGCAGCCGGCGAATACGAGCGGCGCGAACGCCAGCGCCAGCAGCCGAACGCGCAAACGATGAACTTCAAGGGCTTTCATTACTTGCCGCCCCCCTGGCTTTCATCAAGGTACCGGTAGGTTTTCGCGACAACATCCATGCGCAACGACTCGTCGTTCGACTTGTTGATGTTGATGTCGTGCAGCGTCACGATGCGCGGCAGTGCCGCGACCGAACTCGCGAACTCGCCGAACTGGTGATAGTTGCCGGTGAGCCGGATCTGAATCGGCACTTCGGCATAGAACTCCTTCGCCTGTTCGTTCTGCGGCACGAACAATTCCTGCTGCAAACCCGCGCCGAGTCCGGCCTGGGAAATATCGATGAGCAGCGCGTCGATTTCGGTTTCCCCCGGCAGCTGGCGCAACATGGCACCGAAAGAACGGCGCATCTCCTCGAGCTGCGCCTTGTACGCGTCAAGGTTCGCCGCGCGTGCCTGCTTCCGCGAGAATTCACCGCGCAGTTCCTGTTCTTCCTGTTCCTTGCGATCGAGCTCCACCAACTGATCGGTAATCAAGAACTTGTAGCCGCCGCCGAGTACGGCGGCGAACGCAACAATCAGCATGATGATCTTGACGGGCATCGGCCAGCTGCCGATGTTGTTCACATCGAGATTGTTGATGTCGAGATTCTTGAGATCGTTCAGATCCATTGTTATTCCTCCGCCTCGGCATCATCGCCCGGCGATTCCTGCTTCGCGGTCAGCACGAACGCGCTGCGGCGCAGGCGGCCTTCGGTGCGGGTTTCGATCCGGCCGAGCTTCGGGTCCTTGAGCCAGGCCGAACTGTCGATGTTGCGCATGTAAGCGGAGACGCGCGCGCTCGATTCAGCCGTGCCCTTGATTTCCAGGGTGTCGCCTTTCTGTGTGACGGATTCCAGGTGAACGCCGTTCGGCAAGGTGCGCGCCAGTTCGTCGAACAGATGAACAATCTGCGGACGGCTTTTCTGCAAGCGTTCAATGACCTGCATGCGGGCGATCAGCGACTGCTTGGTGGATTGCAGCTGCTTGATTTCCTCGATCTTCTTGTCGACCGCCGCGATTTCATTACGCAGGTAGGTGTTGCGGAACTCCTGGTGCTCCACCAGCTGACCGACATGCAGGTTGGCGGCGAAAACAACGGCGCCAGCCAGCGCGATGGTGACGCCGAGCATGACGACGAAGGCTTGTTGTCGTTCGCGGCGTCGTTCCTCGCGCCAGGGAAGTAGATTAATGCGTGGCATGTCAGTCGAAGCTCCTCATGGCCAGACCACAGGCAACGATGAGTGCCGCGGCGTCGCTTTCCACCAGTTGCGCCTTGGCTCGTGATGAAAGCTTCATCTGGCCAAGCGGATCGCCGATGATGGTCTGGCTGCCGACACGCTCGGCGATATGCTCGGAAGCGCCGGGAATCGCGGCGCAACCGCCGCAGATGATGATCTGATCCAGTTCCGCAAATTCGCTCTGCGACGACAGGAAAAACTGTATCGACCGGTTGACCTGCTGCGCCATGTCTTCGAGGAATGGCTCAAGGATTTCCGGTTTGTAATTGGAGGGCAGTCCGCCTTCGCGCTTTGCCTTGCCGGCCTCTTCGAACGAAAGCCCGTAGTGCCTCATGATCTCCTCGGTCAGCTGCTTGCCGCCGAAACCCTGATCGCGCGTGTAAATGATCTTGCGGTCATGCAGGACGCTGAAGGTGGTGGTGGTGGCACCGAAGTCCACTACGCCGATGGTCTTGTCCAGGCCTTCGTCCGGCATCTGGTAAGTCAGCAGCCGGCAGGCGTTTTCGAGCGCATACGCTTCGATATCGACGACTTTTGCCGTCAGCCCGCCGATTTCCAGCGCGGCCTGCCGCGCTTCCACATTTTCGCGCCGGGTCGCGGCCAGCAGCACGTCCACCATTTCGGGATCGTGCGGCGACAAGCCCATGATTTCGTAATCGAAACTGACTTCTTCCAGCGGGAAGGGAATGTACTGGTCGGCCTGGAGCTCGATCTGTTCGCCCAGCTCCTGATCCGAGAGCGCGGCGGGCATGGGTATTGTCTTGGTGATGACGGAAGCACCGCCGATTGCGACCGCAGCATCCTTCACTCGCGATCCGGCGCGCTTGGCTGCCTTGCGAATCGCGTCACCGACAGCTTCGACATCCTGGATTACCTTGTCGACAATGGCATTCGGCGGCATCGGCTCAGCCGCGTACGTCTCCACCTTGTAGGTGTCACCGGAACGGCTGATTTCTATCAGCTTTACGGAGGATGTGCTGAGATCCACCCCCAGTTTCGGCTTGGCCTTCGGCTTGAACAACACGGCATTTTTCCTTTTTCTAACGGCTAGTTGGGACAAATACATCGTCCAGAGCCTTAACTACCAGTTTCAACTATATATCAATAAATACCTAAATCAAATAAGACCCTCGCTGGACTGAGACCCCGGTCGTATAATGCTGGCCTTTGTCCGAAGCGCCTCCCGCCCAGCCAGATTCTGTGAAACCGATGCCCCGCAAACCGCGATCCCGAAAAGTCCGACTCCTTCTATATGCTGCCGCAGCCGGCATGACGCTCATGCTGCTCGGGCTCGCGAGCGTCGTCGGCGCTTATCTTTACTTTGCGCCCGGTCTGCCGGATGCGGACACGCTCAAGGACGTCGAGCTTCAGGTGCCGTTGCGTGTCTACACGCGCGACGGCCGGCTGCTCGCCGAGTACGGCGAGCAGCGCCGCGTACCGCTCACGCTCGACGAGATTCCGGACGAACTCGAACACGCCATCCTTGCGGCTGAAGACGATCGTTTTTACGAGCACCCGGGCGTGGACTGGATGGGTATTGCGCGCGCCGCCTACTACCTTGTGACGACGGGGTCGAAATCGCACGGTGGCGGTTCGACGATCACCATGCAGGTCGCGCGAAATTTCTTTCTGTCCTTCGAGCAGACCTACACCCGCAAGATTCGCGAAATCTTCCTTGCATTGAAGATCGAGCAGGAACTCGACAAGGACGAAATCCTCGAGCTGTACCTGAACAAGATCTATCTCGGAAATCGCGCTTACGGTGTTGGCGCTGCGGCGGAAATCTACTACGGCAAATCCATCGACCAGCTGACGCTCGCGCAGATGGCGATGATCGCAACGCTGCCCAAGGCGCCTTCCCGCTATAACCCGCTCGCTGATCCGGAACGCGCGCTTGAGCGGCGCGCATACGTGCTCAGCCGCATGCGGGAGCTCGGTTATATCAACAACGCCGCGTTCGAGACGGCCATGATGGAGCCGGTCACCGCGGAGTACCACGGCTCAGTGACCGAGGTTGACGCGCCTTACGTCGCGGAACTCGCGCGCGCGGACCTGGTGCAGCGGGTCGGCGAGGAAGCGGCGTACACGACGGGCTACCGCGTGGTCACGACACTCGACAGTCGGTTGCAGGTGGCCGCGAACGACGCAATGCGACTGGCACTGCAGGAATACGACCAGCGTTATGGCTACCGAGGTCCCGTACGTCAGCTGGATGCAGACATCCTCGAAGAGATGCTTGCCGACGGTCACGTTCGCGAGCTTCTCGCGGAAGTGCCGCGCGCCGGCCAGTTGCAGGTTGCGGTAGTGATCGATGTTGAAGACGACCTCGCGCGCGCCTTGCATCCGGAGCTCGGCGAAATCGAACTGCCTATGGCCGGTCTTGCGTGGGCGGCGCCGACGCTGCCCGGTCGCAACACGGGCAAGGTTCCGGAACATCCATCGGATGTTCTCGCTGCCGGTGACGTGATTTACGTCCTGCCTGACGCCGAATCCGGCTGGCGTCTTGCGCAAGTGCCCGAAGTGCAGGGCGCGCTCGTGTCGCTTGATCCGCAGGACGGCGCTGTGGTCGCGATGGTCGGCGGATACGATTTTTACCTGAGCAAATACAATCGCGCCGTCCAGGCGCACCGTCAGCCGGGGTCCTCTTTCAAGCCGTTTGTGTACTCGGCGGCGCTCGCCAATGGATTCACGCCGGCGACGATAGTCAACGACGCACCGGTCGTGTTCGCGGACGATCAGCTGGAAGACGTGTGGCGCCCCGAAAACGACTCCGGTCGCTTCTATGGACCGACACGCCTGCGCGAGGCGCTGGTGCGTTCGCGCAATCTCGTGTCGATTCGCGTCATGCAGACCATGGGCATTTCGACCGCCATCAATTACATCAGCAACACATTCGGTTTCGATCGTGACCGGTTGCCGCGCGATCTGTCGCTGGCGTTGGGCAGCGGTGCCTATTCGCCACTGGAAATGGCGAGCGCATACGCCGTGCTTGCCAACGGCGGTTATCGCATTGAGCCGTATTACATCGAAGAGATCTTCGGCCCCGATGGTGCATCCGTCTACCGTGCCGATCCCGCCGTGGTCTGCCAGGAGTGCGAAGCGCGCGAGCAGGAAGAAGCGATGCAGGCCGCGCTTCCTGAGGAAACCGCGGCCGAGTCTGAAGTGGAAATATCGGAGCCGGCGGAATTGGCGGCACTGGATGATGCGGTCGTAGAGGCACTGCCGTTGACGGATGAATTTGTCACGGATCTGCTGGAGCTGCAGCCGCCGCGTCGCGCGGAACGTGTGCAGGCCGCACCCGTCAACTTCCTGATCACGGACATGATGCGCGATGTCGTCCGGCGCGGCACGGGCGTGCGTGCAATGGCGCTCGGCCGCAGCGACATCGCCGGCAAGACCGGTACGACGAATGAATATCGTGATGCCTGGTTCTCGGGATTCAATCCGAAGATCGTGACAACGGTCTGGGTGGGGTTCGATGATTTTTCCACGCTCGGACGCGGCGAATACGGCGGTCGTGCCGCCTTGCCGGGCTGGATCGATTTCATGCGCGTTGCGCTGGACGGCACACCCGAAATCACGCCGGAGCGTCCGCCGGGATTGGTGACAGTGCGGATCGATCCGCAGACCGGATTGCTGGCCGGTGCCGGCCAGTCGGACGCGATCTTCGAAACCTTTGTCGAAGGAACGTTGCCGGCGGCCTTGCCGGAATCGCGCCGCACGGATGACGATTCGGAAGACGACGCCGAGCACGACTTGTTCTGATTGATGAAACGCGTAAGCAGCGATCCGGATCGCGAGGTCGGAAATGGGTAAAAATCGTGGGAGCCGTGGGAATGACATGCGGCGCCTGCTGGCCAATGAGGCCGCACGCCTGATCGCGGAAGACGGCATCGGCGACTACCTGCAGGCCAAGCGCAAGGCTGCCTTGCGATTCGGTGTTTCCGAGCGCGACGGCGGGTTTCCCAACAATCAGGAAATCGAAGCAGCGCTTGCGGAGTATCAGCGGCTTTTTCATGCCGAGCGCCACCCTCAGGAATTGCGCGAGCTGCGAGTTGCTGCGCGCCAGGCGATGCTGCTGTTCAATGATTACGCGCCGCGCCTCGTAGGGCCGGTGCTCAACGGCAACGCCAGCAAACATTCCGGCGTGCAGCTCCACCTGTTCGCGGACGCGCCGGAGCGCGTCGTCATGCATCTTTTCGATCGCGATATTCCGTTCGAAACCACGGATCGCCGTTTCCGACAGACGAGCGGACAGGTGCAGGAATTCCCCGCTTACCGGTTCATCGCCGGCGATATCACGATCGAACTCGTGGTGTTTCCGGCCGACGCCATCCGTCAGTCGCCGGCGTCGCCTGTTGACGGCAAGCCGATGCGACGGGCCAATCTCGCGGAGGTCGAGGCGTTGCTGGCAGGGGAATGAAAGTTCGGGCAAAAAAAAAGCCGTTACGAGCAATCTCGCAACGGCTTTTCTATTTTCAGTCCGGTCAGCGCTTTTCGATCGGCACGTAATCGCGTTTCGGCGCACCCGTATAGAGCTGACGCGGTCGGCCGATGCGCATGCTTGGATCCGCGATCATCTCGCGCCAATGCGCAACCCAGCCCACCGTCCGCGCGATCGCGAACATCACCGTGAACATGCTCACCGGAATACCGAGCGCGCGATAGATGATGCCGGAGTAGAAATCGACGTTCGGGTAGAGCTTCTTTTCAACGAAGTATTCGTCCTTGAGCGCGATTTCTTCCAGCTTCATCGCGAGTTCCAGCTGCGGATCGTTTTCCTTGCCGAGCTGCTTCAACACCTTGTAACACATGTCACGGATGATCGTGGCGCGTGGATCGTAGTTCTTGTAGACGCGATGCCCGAAGCCCATCAGGCGGAAGGGATCGTTCTTGTCCTTCGCCTTGGCAATGTATTTGTCGATGTTCTTCACGCTGCCGATTTCATCCAGCATCTTCAAAACCGCTTCATTCGCGCCGCCGTGTGCCGGGCCCCACAGCGTGGCGATACCCGCGGCGATCGCGGCATACGGATTCGTGCCGGCGGAACCGGCAAGACGCACCGTCGATGTCGACGCGTTCTGTTCGTGATCCGCGTGCAGGATGAACAGGAGATCCAGCGCTTCCGCCGCGACGGGATCGATCTGGTATTCCTCCGCGGGCACGGCGAAGAACATGCGCAGCAGATTTTCAGCGTAGCCAAGATCGTTGCGCGGATAGATGAACGGCTGGCCGATGGAATGCTTGTAGGCCGCCGCAGCAATGGTCGGGATTTTCGCGATGATGCGCGTCGCGAACAGGTCGCGGTCTTCCGGTTCACGGATATTGGTGCTGCCGTGATAGAACGCCGACAACGAACTCACGACCGCCGACAGCATCGCCATCGGATGCGCGTCGTAGTGAAAACCGTGGAAGAACCGCAGCAACGACTCGTTGATCATCGTGTGGTAGACGATCTCGTTGCTGAATTCCCCGAGTTCGTGCTTCGCCGGAAGCTCGCCATGCAACAGCAGGTAGGACACTTCAAGAAAATTGGAGTTGGCGGCCAGTTGTTCGACGGGATAACCGCGATACAGCAGCACACCTTTTTCACCATCGATGTACGTGATATCGCTCTGGCAGCTCGCGGTCGCGCCAAAGCCAGGGTCGTACGTGAACACGCCGTGGTGTTTGTAAAGCGCGCCGATATCCAGCGTCGAGGGGCCGACGGTGCCCTCGAGCAACGGCAGTTCGGATTCCTGTCCGTTTTCCGGATTCACCAGCTTGAAGTGCTTGTTGCTCATACCGCTTGCTCCTGGTCGTTGATATCGCCGCAGCATCCGGGTGCGATACGCGGTCGCGCCTCTTTCTGCCGCTGGCATTTTCCGGCGCCGCAGTCCGCCTTTGCGAACGCGGGCGGGAGATCAAGTCTGGTGTGCTGGCACTGCGCGGACGCCGGTTCGGGTTCCGATGGGACGGAGCCCTTGAATCCTGCGGGGCCGATTATAGGCAAGCGGGGCTGACAAGGACAGTTTGAGCTGCCTCGACGGGGTTCAAAGGTGATGGAGGAAGCCGGTCGCCGACCGGCAATTCCGGCAGGAAAAACACAAAGCGCGCCGATGTGACCGGCGCGCTTCTGAAATCCGTACGAAAGAGCCGCGTGGCGCGGCTGTCTGATCAGCGGCTGTATTTGCGGCGGAACTTGTCGACGCGACCGCCGGTGTCGATGATCTTCTGCTTGCCGGTGTAGAACGGGTGGCACTGCGAGCAGACTTCGATCTGCACGTCTTCGCCCATGGTCGAGCGCGTTTCAAAGCTGTTCCCGCAGCTGCAGGTCACCTTGACGGCTTTGTACTCGGGATGGATTTCGGGCTTCATGGCTGTCCTCGAATCGGTTGTTCGGCTCACGGATGTTCCCGGAGCCTGAAGCGAGCCGCGCATCTTAGCCGCATTCGAACACTCGGGCAAGGGCTGAAACGGGGCTGGCCGGACGTCCGGCATCAGGCGTCGGTTTGAGCGAATTACTTCGCTCGCGACTTCACAATTCAATGCTAAACGCCTGATACAGGTGGTATTTCCAGACTATCCACAGAATCTGTGGATAAGTCTGTGCATGAAAGCAGGTAAACGGAAAAAACTGCCTGCACGGGCAGGATTTATTTTAAAACGGTTAAAAAGTCGCCATTTTAAAAATTTATTTATAATCAAAGAATTAGGATAATATGCCGTCGTTTTTCACGGTTTTCTTCCGTGGCTGCGCCACCCGCATCTAAGGTCTATTCCGTATGTGAATAACCTTCGCGGATGGCACGCGTCCAGCACGAGATAGCTCCCTGATTCCTCACGATTTTTATCCCGCAGCGCAATTCGACTTGCGGGTGTCGGTCCTGGCACGCGGCGCAGCTCGGGATGGTGATGGCGTGAGCGCGGCACGCATTTTCATCCCGTAAGCGCGCAACGATTGGCCCAGGTTCAAGTGGCTGTGGCCGACGGAGGAGCGGGATACGCAAGAGGAATCCGTCGCCCGCGTACGGCGGCTAACCGCGTTGTCACTACTCGTCATCTCGCCTGGCGGTCAGCTGCCAGCTGCCGTCGTCACCGGCACGCAGTTCAAATTCAATGGGCGCGCAACAGACGGGGCAATCTTCGATGAACGCCTGTTGCGCGAGCGCGGGCTCCGCCTCGACCGTGACCGGCGAATCGCAATACGGGCAGCGGCTCTCGATTTCCTCAAGCAGGCTCATGCGTTTTCCGCGCGTTTATCGTTCGGCAGGAACAGCGCCTGGAGTTCGTTGAGCAATTCCAGGCCCCGTGGCGTCGGCTGCCATCCGCCGTCTGTGCGGGTTTCGATCAAGCCAAGAGATTCCGCTTCCGCCAGTCCAGGCCTGAGCCAATGCTGTGCATCCAGTCCGGTCATCACAGTGAAATCCTCCGGCTGGCCGCCGTCGATCAGTCGGCTGCGGTTCAGCATGTACTCGAACACGCGCTCCGCGGGCGGGATTTTACGTTGCTCCGCAATGACGTTGGCGTTGCCGGCGTTTATCTGGAAATCGCGCGGATGGCGGTGACGGGCGGTTCGGATAATCGAGTTGTCGGGCAGTGTCAGCTTGCCGTGCGCACCGGCACCGACGGCGAGGTAATCGCCGTATTGCCAATAATTGAGGTTATGCCGACTTTGCCGACCCGGCCTCGCATAGGCGGAAATCTCGTACCGGTCAAAACCGGCATCCATCAGACGATCGCGGCAGGCGAAGGCGATATCCATCGCCTGATCATCGTCGGGCAACCCGCGGGGCGGGCGAACCGCAAAAAGCGTGTTCGGTTCCAGCGTGAGTTCGTAATGACTGATATGCGCGGGACATGCGGCGACCGCTTTTTCGATGTCGGCCAGCGCCTGTTCACGAGTCTGGCCCGGTAACGCGTACATCAGATCAATATTGAAGTTCTCCAGCTGTGCGGCGTGCAGTTCCTCGATGGCTCTGAACGCTGCGGAACTGTCGTGGATGCGGCCCAGTGTTTTCAGCTGCGCGTCATCGAAGCTCTGCACGCCGAGCGATACGCGATTGATTCCCGCGGCCCGATAATCCGTGAACCGACCGCGTTCAATCGTGCCGGGATTCGCTTCCAGCGTGATTTCAATATCCGCGGCGAACGGCAATCTGGCCGCAATGTGCTCAAGAAATTCACCGATGCCACGCGCGGAAAAAAGACTGGGCGTGCCGCCGCCGAAGAAGATCGCTTCCAGCGGTCGAACGGGGCCGAGTTCGCGGACGGCGAAGTCGACATCGCGTGTCAGTGCATCAAGATAAGCGGCTTCGGGCAGCGCGCCTTTCAACGCGTGACTGTTGAAGTCGCAATACGGACACTTCTGGACGCACCAGGGCAAGTGAACGTAGAGAGTCAGAGGAATGGGCATGGGAGTGATCAGGGGTCAGTGCACGGCGAGCAGCAAAGAGAAGACATCCGAAGACGTGCGAATTGCTGTCCGGGATCACTCGTCAACATCGTTTTCACGAAGCGCCTCGACAAGCCTCGCCAACGCCTTTCCCCGATGGCTCAGCCGGTTCTTTTCCGTCTTGTCGAGTTCCGCGGACGTCTTTTCAAGACCGGCAGGCAGGAACAGCGGATCGTAGCCGAAGCCATTCGCGCCGCGCGGGGCCTCAAGAATTTTTCCGTTCCAGGTACCCGAGGCGATCATCGGCATCGGGTCATTGGAATGACGCAGGAGCGCGATCGCGCATCGAAATCGCGCGCCGCGGTTTTCGTTCGCGGCACCGGCAAGCGCGCGCAGCAGCTTCGCGTTATTCGCGGCGTCATCGCTATCCGGCCCTGCATAGCGCGCGGAATAGACTCCCGGCGCACCATCCAATGCGTCCACTTCCAGACCGGAATCATCCGCCAGCGCGGGAAGTCCCGTCACACGTGCGGCATTCCGCGCCTTGAGGATGGCGTTTTCGATGAAACTCAGGCCCGTTTCCTCGGGCGGCTCGACGCCGAATTCCGACTGCGCCTTCACGTCAAGGCCGAGCGGTGCGAGCAGCGCCTGCATTTCCGCGAGCTTGCCGCGATTGCCGGTGGCGAGTACGAGAACGTGTCCCCGAAATCTCATTTCGCGCGGCCTGTCAGCACATCACGCTGCGCGCGGATCAACTGTTCGATACCGCTTGCCGCAAGATTCAGCATCACGTCCATTTCCTCGCGACGGAACGCGTGACCTTCCGCTGTGCCCTGGACTTCGATGAACGCGCCCGCGTCGTTCATCACCACGTTCATATCCGTTTCCGCCTCGGAATCTTCGGCGTAGTCGAGATCGAGTACGGGCTCGCCGCGGTAGATGCCGACGGAAACGGCGGCAACCGCGCCGATGAGCGGATTTTTCTTCAGCTTTTTCCGTTGCAGCAAATGTTCCACCGCAAGGCCGAGCGCGACATACGAACCCGTGATCGCCGCGGTGCGCGTGCCGCCGTCGGCCTGCAGGACATCGCAATCGAGAGTGATGGTCGTGTCACCCAGCGCTTCCAGATTGGTGACGGCGCGCAGCGAACGACCGATCAGTCGCTGGATTTCCTGCGTGCGTCCGGACTGCTTGCCGCGCGCCGCTTCACGCTGGGTGCGCGTGCCGGTGGCGCGCGGAAGCATGCCGTACTCCGCCGTCACCCAGCCATGGCCCTTGCCTTTGAGCCATGGCGGAACGCGGTCTTCAGTGCTGGCCGTGCACAACACGCGGGTGTCGCCGAAAGCGACCAGCACCGCGCCTTCGGCATGCTTGGTGTAATCCGGAATGAGTTCGATGGAACGCAGCTGATCGGCTGCGCGACCACTGGGCCGGCCGTTGGGTCGCATGAGCGCTCCTTGCGGGAAAACAGCGTGAATGGACCGAAGATTATACCGGAGACACGCGGTTCAACGGCAAAGCGGTCCGTGCGCTAATGCCACAGACGAAGAAAAGTGACCGCGATAACGAAGAATCGGAAAGCCGGGGAATCCGGATTTTTAGACGGTAATGCCAAAATGCAATTAGCGTGATTTCGCTCGTCGACTCAGCCTTCCAGACGGAACGCGACAGCGGTGACATTATCGGAATGCGGTTTTGCCGCCTCCGCAGCCTCTTTTGCCAACAAGTCCAGTTCATCCTGCAGGTCTTCGGCTTCGGCAAGCCGTTCCGCGACGACATCCATGTTCAGCGGTGACCAGAAACCATCGCTGCATAACAGCAGAATGTCGCCTTCTTCCAGCGATTGTGGCGCGGCGATATCGATGCGCGGATTGTCCGCCTCGCCGCCGAGGCATTCTTCGACGAAATTGCGCATCGGGTGCGTCTGCATCTGTGCTTCCGTGATCGCGCCCCGCTGGTAGAGCGCTTCGACCGCGCTGTGATCACGGGTGCGGTTGAATACGCCGCCGGCGCGCAGGTGATAGACGCGTGAATCGCCGACATGCGCCCAGATCGCCGTGCGGTCTGCGATGACGCACAGCGTCGCGGTGGTGCGCGGTCGTTGGTCGATCGGCTTCTTGATACCCGCGCGCACCACGCCGCGGTGCGCCTGTTCGATGATGTCCTTGAGGAATGCCGGTGCGCTGCCGATGTCCGGCTTGTGTTCCTTGAAACCCGCCATCACGGTATCGACCGCGGTTTGCGCCGCAATCTCGCCGTCTTCGTGCCCGCCCATGCCGTCACAGACGGCGAGCATGACTTCGGTGTCACTCATTAATACGCCGTGTCGGTCCTGGTTGACTTCGCGGTCACCGATCAGGCTTGTCTCGGCCGTCTGGAATTCCAACGCGTTCCTCCCCCATGCTTGTTGCGGTGACCCGATCACAAGTGCACGCAGCGAAGCGACTGAAACCACGGAAAACAACATCAATCGCAAGATGCTGAAAACCGAAAGCATTACTTGGGCGTTTCACTGCCGAAAAAACCACCGGCGGCTTTTTCGAAGGCCGCCTTGGCGATATTCGCCCGTATAATGCCAGCTTTCCGCGCCTGCCTGTAACGCGGGGGCATCAATGGTCGCTCCCGAGGAGTTCGAATGATCCAAAGCATGACTGGATTCGCACGTCGCGAGGAACGCGGCGCCTGGGGACGTCTCGCCTGGGAGCTGCGCTCGGTGAATCATCGTTATCTTGAGGTCGGCATGCGCCTGCCGGAGGAATTCCGCGCGCTGGAAGGCAATATCCGCGAGCGCATCGCCGCGAAAATCGGCCGCGGCAAGGTGGATGTGGCGTTGCGCTGGGACCGCGAGGACGGCAGCGAGATAAGACTCGCCATCAACGAACCGCTGATCCGGCAACTCCGGGACGTGCACCTGCGCGTCGGCCGGCTGATCGGCAGCGAAAAGGAACTGACACCGCAGGAACTGATGCGCTGGCCGGGCGTGATCCGCGAAGAAGAACAGGACCCGGGCCCGCTGCACGCGGCCGCGATGAAACTGCTGGACGCATCGCTGCAGGATCTCGTCGAGACGCGCAACGCCGAAGGCGAGCGCATCGGCGCGCTGATCGCCGAACGCGCCATCGCCGTCGGCGAGATCGTCAAGCTCGTCCGCAAACGCATTCCCGAAGTGAAGGCGCGGTTGCGCGACAAGCTCAACGCGCGGCTCGCTGAAGTCGTCGCGCAGCCGGACAGCGACCGGCTGGAACAGGAGATCGTCTACCAGGCACAACGCATGGATGTGGACGAGGAACTTGACCGGCTGGAAAGCCACGTCGTTGAACTGCAAAGCGTGCTCAAGCGCGACGAGCCGGTCGGACGGCGGCTGGATTTCCTCATGCAGGAGTTCAACCGCGAATCGAACACACTCGGCTCCAAATCGCAGGACACCGAGACGACCAAGGCGTCCGTCGAGTTGAAGGTGTTGATCGAGCAAATGCGGGAACAGATACAGAATATTGAGTGACGAGTGACGAGTGACGAGTGACGAGTGACGAGTGACGAGTGACTAGAAAGAACAAAGAGCGCGCGAAGCGCCTTTTTACTAGTCACTGGAAACCAGTCACTTCTCGAACGACCTTGCAAAGCGCGAGGATCCAACAGGCAGCGGCAGGATAAATGGAAAGCGAACGCGCCAAACTTTTCGTCATCAGCGCGCCCAGCGGGGCGGGCAAGACCAGCCTCGTCAAGGAGCTGGTGCATGATGTGGACGGTCTGACCTTCTCCGTGTCATACACCACGCGGCCGCAACGCAACGGCGAGGTCAACGGGCGGGACTATTTCTTCGTGAGCCGCGCCGAGTTCGAGGAAATGATCGCGGCCGGCAGGTTTCTGGAATACGCGCAGGTGTTCGACAACTACTACGGCACCGCGCGCGAGCAGGTCGAGGAAAAACTCGGGCAAGGCAAGCACGTCATTCTTGAAATCGATTGGCAGGGCGCGGCGCAGGTGCGCACCGCCTGGCCGGAGTGCGAAAGCATTTTCGTCCTGCCACCTTCGCGCAGCGAGCTGGAACGGCGGCTGCGCGGGCGCGGCACGGACACCGACGAGGTCATCGCGCGGCGGTTGCGCGACGCGGTCGCGGAGATGTCGCACTGGGAAGAGTTCCGCTATGTGGTCATCAACGACGACTTCGCCGCGGCTCTTGACCAGCTCAAGCGCATCCTCCGCGGCAAGGGCGAGCAGAATCTGGCCGACCGAACCGAGGTCCGTCCTCTGGTCCGCGCGTTGCTGGCACAAAGCACCGTCTGATACATCCCCGCGATTCAAGAGACGATCGGGACGCTGCCGCTCGCGGCGCAGCAGATTTTCAGTGCAAGTGCGGTTTTCGCGGGACTCCGGTGGCGCTCGCCGAACCACCTGCGATAGACTGTAAGGCCCTTTACGACAAGCATTTTTTGAGGATTCACCCATGGCCCGCGTTACCGTTGAAGACTGCATGGACAATGTCGAGAACCTGTTCGAACTGGTGCTCGTGGCGACCAAGCGCGCCCGCCAGCTGGCGAACGGCGCGGAAGCGATGGTGCCGTGGGAGAACGACAAGTCGACCGTCGTCGCCCTGCGCGAAATCGCGGACGGCTACATCACGCCGACCGTGCTCGACGAGGCAGACAATCCGTTCGCCGCGCAGGAAGCCGCTGCCGCCGCCGAGGCGGAATCGGCCGCGGTTGACGAAGACAGCGACGATCTGCCGCCGCCAGCGCCCGCTGCAGAAGATTCGACCGGCCTGTAACGGAATTTCGAAGCGGGTGATGTACACAAGCAAGACAAGGCAGACAGTTCACGGCGAGGCGGCGAGGAAGCGGAATGTACAACCCAGTACACGAACATTCCGGGCCGGTTTTTGATGCAGGACTGCCAGGCTTAACCACTGTTCGACCATACAGCCGGCCGGGAGGCGATGATTGAATTACGCCGCTTCCATCCTCGGTCGCGTCCACCGCGGAAAACGCTCCGGCCTTGACGATCTGCTCGACAAGGCCCGCGCGTACCTTCCCGAAGACCAGGTGCGTGACATCGAGCGTGCCTACGAGTTCGGATCTCACGCGCACGAAGGACAGAAACGGCTGACGGGCGAGCCGTACATCACGCATCCCGTTGCCGTCGCCGGCATACTCGCCGGCATGCACATGGACCGCGCCACGATCATCGCCGCCATCCTCCACGACGTTCTCGAAGACACTCCCACCGCCAAGACCCAGATCGCCGAACAGTTCGGCGAAGAAGTCGCCCAGCTCGTTGACGGCGTATCCAAGCTCACACAGATCAAGTTCCGTTCCAAGGCCGAAGCGCAGGCGGAGAATTTTCGCAAGATGCTGCTGGCCATGGTGCAGGACATCCGCGTCATTCTCGTCAAGCTCTCCGACCGTCTGCACAACATGCGCACGCTCGGTGTCATGCCGCCGACGAAACGGCGTCGCATCGCGCGCGAAACGCTCGACATCTACGTGCCGATCGCAAACCGATTGGGCATGAACGATTTCCGGCTTGAGCTGGAAGACCTTGGTTTCCGCGCGATGCATCCGCAGCGCTACCGCGTGCTCGCGAAACGCATGAAGAAGGCGCGCGGCAATCAGAAGGAGATCGTGAAAACGATCGCGAACGCGTTCGAAGGCGCGCTCGGACAGGAAAACATCTATGCGGAAGTGCGCGGCCGCGAGAAACATCTCTACAGCGTTTACAAGAAGATGAAGGAGAAATCGCTCTCCTTCGACGAAGTGCTGGACGTCTACGGTTTTCGCATCGTCGTCGACAAGGTGGACACCTGTTATCGCGCGCTCGGTGTCGTGCACAACGTCTACAAGCCGGTGCCGGGACGCTTCAAGGATTACATCGCGATTCCGAAGACCAACGGTTACCAATCCCTTCACACGGTGTTGTTCGGACCGAACGGCGTGCCGATCGAAGCGCAGATACGCACGACGGACATGGATCGCATCGCGGAGGCGGGCATCGCCGCGCACTGGTTGTACAAGACCGGCAGCCAGTCGAGCACCTCCCCGGAAGTGCGCGCGCGCGAGTGGCTGCGCAGTGTCATGGAAATGCAGAAAGGATCCGGCAATTCGCTGGAGTTTCTCGAGAACGTCAAGGTCGACCTGTTTCCCGACGAGGTCTACGTGTTCACGCCGCAAGGCGATATCCGTCGCTTGCCGCGCGGTGCGACGTCTGTTGATTTCGCGTACGCCGTACATACGGATGTCGGCAACACCTGCGTCGCCGCGAAAATCGACCGGCGTCTCGCGCCGTTGCGAACGCCGCTCGTGAACGGCCAGACGGTGGAAGTCATCACCGCACCGAACGCGAAACCGAATCCCGCGTGGCTTAATTTCGTGGTCACCGCAAAAGCGCGCGCCAACATCCGTCACTTTCTGAAAAATCTCAAACAGGAAGAAGCGGAAGAACTCGGCAAGCGCTTGCTCGATCGCGCGCTCGAAGCGCACAACCTGCGTGTGAAATCCTTGAAGGACGAACAGATCGCATCCGTGCTCGCGGATTTCAAACTTGATTCGTTCGCGCATCTGCTCGAATCCATCGGTCTCGGACACCGTCCCGCGCCGCTGGTTGCGCGACGCTTTGTCACGGATGCCGACGAAACCACCACCGCGCATCAGGGACCGCTCGCGATCAGCGGCACCGAAGGCATGGTGGTGACGCTCGCGCGTTGTTGTCATCCCATTCCCGGCGACGCGATCATCGGTTATCTCTCCACCGGTCGTGGCATCGTCATTCATCGCGACAATTGCCACAATCTCGCGGAGTATCGCGACCAGCCGGAAAAATGGATCGAGGTGCAATGGGAGAAGAACATCGGTCGCGACTTCACGGTTGAAGTGCGTATTGAAGTCGCCAATCAGCGCGGCGTGCTCGCGACCGTTGCCGCAACGATCGCCGAACTCGGTTCCAACATCGAGCAGGTCAGCGTGCAGGAACGCGACGGTTCCACATCCGTGATGAATTTCCTGTTCGCCGTACACGATCGCAAGCATCTGGCGAACATCATCAAGCATATAAAGAAGATGCCGCAGGTGTTGAGGATCGCCAGAACAAGGGCATGATGGTCGAGCGACCAGTGACAGGTTCAAACGGGAAAGGAAAAATGAAAAAAGAAATCATCTCGACGGACAAGGCGCCCGCTGCGATCGGCACGTACTCGCAGGCCGTGAAGGTCGGCGACACCGTTTACTTGTCCGGGCAGATTCCGCTCGATCCAAAGACGATGAACGTCGTCGAAGGGCCGATCGAAAACCAGATCCGTCGCGTGTTCGATAATCTGCTGGCTGTCTCGAACGCCGCAGGCGGTGATTTCACGAACATCGTCAAGCTCAACATCTATCTCACCGATCTCGGCAACTTCGGATCAGTGAACGCAGTCATGGCCGAATATTTCACCGAGCCTTATCCCGCGCGCGCCGCGGTCGGCGTCAAGGAGTTGCCGAAAGGCGTGCCGGTGGAAATGGACGCTGTACTCGTTCTCTAGACGTGCGCGCCGAACAGTTTCCCGTCACGAAGTTCACAGGTGTCGGCGGCCAGGTAGCCGCGCGGCTGGAAAAACTCGGCCTCAAAACCGCACAGGATGTCTTGTTCCATCTGCCGTTGCGGTACGAAGATCGTTCGCGTGTTGTCCCTATCGGCGCACTGCATCCCGGCACGACGACGAGCGTCGAAGGCGAAGTCGAACTCGCGGAAATCGTTTTTCGCGGCCGGCGCGCACTGCTGGTACGAATTTCCGACGGCACCGGTTCACTGACATTGCGATTCTTTCATTTCAGCAAGCAGCAGCAGGAATCCTTTCAGCGCGGTGTGAAACTGCGCTGCTTCGGAGAGGCGCGACGCGGCAAGTCGACGCTTGAAATGGTGCATCCGGAATACCGGATCATTCGCGACGACGAAGGTCTGCCGCAGCCTGAGAATCTCACGCCCGTGTATTCCGCAACGGAAGGCGTGCAGCAGGGACGTCTGCGCGGACTTACCACACAAGCATTGAATCAGCTGAAAGACGGGCGCCTTGAGCTTGCGGAACTGCTGCCACCTGAAGCCATTCCCGATGCCAAGTTCCCTTCGCTCGCGGACGCATTGAAATACGTGCACCGCCCGCCGCTGGACGCCGATCTTTCTCAACTGGCGGATGGCAGACATCCTGCGCAACGGCGGCTCGTGCTGGAAGAGTTGCTCGCGCATCATCTGAGTCTGCAACAATTACGCAATGAAACGCGGCAACTCGGCGCGCCAGAAATGCGCGGTAATGGTGAACTCGTGCAGGCGTTTCTCGCGAGCCTCGCGTTCGTGCTGACGCGCGCGCAGCAGCGCGTGCTCGATGAAGTCTTTTCGGATCTTGAACAGCCGCATCCAATGATGCGTCTCGTGCAGGGCGATGTCGGTTCCGGCAAGACCGTCGTTGCGGCACTCGCCGCGCTCCGCGCGGTCGAGGCCGGTTATCAGGCCGCGGTCATGGCGCCGACCGAACTGCTCGCCGAACAGCACTTCCGCAATTTTCTCGAATGGCTGGAACCCATCAATGTGCGCGTCGCGTGGCTCGCCGGAAAACTGACGGCGAAGCAGAAACGCGAACAGCTTGAGGAAATCGAAAGCGGCAGGGCGCAGGTTGTCGTCGGCACGCACGCGCTGTTTCAGGAGTCGGTGAATTTTCACCGGCTCGGGCTCGTGGTCATCGACGAGCAGCATCGCTTCGGCGTGCACCAGCGACTTGCATTACGCGACAAGGGCGCGGCGGACGGATACGCGCCACATCAATTGATCATGACAGCCACGCCCATTCCGCGCACGCTTGCAATGACCGCATATGCCGACCTCGATACGTCGGTCATTGACGAGCTGCCGCCTGGCAGAACGCCCGTGCAGACCGTCGTGATTCCCGACTCGCGTCGCGCAGACGTTGTCGCACGCGTGAACGGAGCGATCGCGGAAAGCCGGCAGGTGTACTGGGTGTGCCCGCTGATCGAGGAATCCGACGTCATGCAGTATGAGGCTGCGGAAAATACATTTGAGGCGTTGAAGGAAGCGTTGCCGGATCGCCGAGTCGGTCTCGTGCACGGACGGATGAAATCCGCCGAGAAAGAAAACGTGATGCTGGCGTTCAAGCAGGGCAGGATCGACCTGTTGGTAGCGACAACGGTGATTGAAGTGGGCGTGAACGTACCGAATGCGAGCCTCATGGTGATCGAGAACGCCGAGCGCATGGGACTCGCGCAGCTTCACCAGTTACGGGGCCGTGTCGGACGCGGCAACGTCGCATCGAGCTGCGTGCTGATGTACAAATCCCCTCTGTCGCACGTCGCGAAAATGCGCCTTGCCGCGATGCGCGAAACCAACGACGGTTTCGTGATCGCACAGGAAGATCTCAAGCTGCGCGGACCAGGCGAAGTGCTCGGCACGAAACAGACCGGCCTCGCGCAATTGCATATCGCGGACCTCGTGCGTGACCAGGACCTCCTGCCGCACGTGCAGAAGATCGCGCAGCGCGTGATTCGGGATTTTCCGGCGAACGTTGCACCTCTCATCGAGCGATGGCTTGGCGATTCCGCGCGTTATGCGAATGCGTGAAGAAGTGACTAGTCTCTAGTGATAGTGACGGGTCGCGCAGTTGGGGTGAGGCGTTAGCCGAACCCCAACAAATAAGGTGTAGCGTCCACGGTGTTCACCGCAACTGCGGATATGCGCGGAAAGGTAACAGGATTCAGGGAATTAGATCGAAGCAATGTAGGAGCGGCTTCCAGCCGCGAATCTTCAAACGCAATCTCCTCCACGTTCAAGGTTTTCGTGACTGACAACATGACAATCTGGAAACCACTCGATACCTGCGACGGCCTTCCTGGTCGCGTCGAGGACTGGCTCGCCGAGCCCGGTTCGCTGACAGCGCGCGTGCGCGCGCGTTGCGAAGAGAATTTCCGCTTCAACGTCATTGACGAACGTCACGAAGACAACGTCATCGTATTCGACGACGTCGGCGCCGGAAAAATCTTCTGTCGTGAAATCACACTCGGTTGCGGCGATACGCCGCTTGTGTTCGCGCGTACGCGCATCCCCGCGCTTACGCTTGACGCACATCCGTGGCTCGGCGAACTCGGCAATCGGCCGCTCGGCAGTCGCTTGTTCGACGAGCCGGGTTACATGCGCGGCCGGTTTTTCATCGCGCGCCTTCAACGTGGGGATGCGCTGTATGATTACATCGACAATCGTGTGATGCCCGTGATCGGTGTGTTATGGGCGCGCCGTGCGCGTATCGAACTGAAAGGAAAACCCTTCGAAATATGCGAATGTTTTCTGCCTGGCCTGATCTGAAACCGCGCATCAAACGAATGCGCCGCGCGTTCCGCGACAGCGCGTTCACGCAGCGTTTTCTGCCGCACGCACTGGAGCGCGCCGGTCAGTATGCGTATCTGATGCGTCTGCATCGTCCCATCGGCACATTTCTGCTGCTCTGGCCGACGTGGTGGGCGTTGTGGATTGCGGGCGACGGACACCCGGATGCAAAAGTCTTTGTGGTGTTCACGCTCGGTGTGTTCGTGATGCGCGCGGCCGGCTGCGTGATCAACGATTTCGCGGACCGCAACATCGATGGACGCGTCAAACGTACGAAAGACCGTCCGCTCGCGACCGGCAAGGTGAGTGCGCGCGAAGCGCTGGTACTCTTCTTTATATTGCTCGCGGTTGCTTTCGCGCTCGTTCTGACCATGAACCGGTTGACGATCTGGCTTTCGTTCGTCGGCGCCGGCCTCGCCGCGCTCTATCCCTTCACCAAGCGCTGGACTTATCTGCCGCAACCCGTGCTCGGCGCTGCGTTCGGCTGGGCGATCCCGATGGCGTTCGCGGCACAACTCGGCGAGATCCCGCCGGTGGCGTGGCTGATCTTCATCGCGAACGTGCTATGGTCGACAGCGTATGACACGCAGTACGCGATGGTGGATCGCGATGACGATCTGAAAATCGGCGTGAAATCCACGGCCATTCTTTTCGGCGACCAGGACCGCCTAATCATCGGTCTTTTGCAGCTCACCATTCTCTTCAATCTCTTCCTTGTCGGGCGGCAGGTGGAACTGAGCGCAGCGTATTACTGGGGTCTCGTGTTCTGCGCGATCACATTCGCATGGCAACAGTGGCTGACACGCGACCGCAAGCGCGAGGACTGCTTCCGCGCGTTTCTGAACAACAACTGGTCGGGGCTGTTTGTCTTCGCCGGTCTCGCCTTGAGTTACACCTTGAGTTGAATTCAACGTCGACGGTGATCGCACGCTGCTCGAAAACGAGCGACGCTCATCCACAGGCATGAGCGTCGGGATCGACAGCCAAGACTTTTGCTGCATCACGTTCAATGGCCGCAGGATGAGCATGACCAACCCGGAAATCGGTGAATGGCGACCATGTCGTACTGATTTACGTCCATTTCACTTCAGGAAGGCGCATCGGGGCCCCTTTGCTTTCCGATTCCCCCTTCACGCATGCTTGGCGGTACTTGTTTTCACAAGCGCGGACACTGTCATATGAAGAAGTTTTTTCTGTTCAGCTGCCTGGCGATTCTCCTCACAGGCTGCGGGGCGAGCGACGCGCCATCGACGTCTGATATCGCCGCGGCGGAAAAACTCACCGACGTTTCCATGACGCACACGGAACGCGAGTTGATGCTCGCGGATATCCGCGAGCAGCGCGACGCGTACGGCGTCTTGCATGGTTTCGAGTTGCCGAACGATCTTGCGCCGGTGATCGCGTTCGATCCCGCCTTCGATGTACCGTCGTCCGCGCGACCGCAGTGGTCGCCAGTGGAAAACGTCGCGCGTCCTGACAGCGACGCGGACCTCGCGTTCCTGTCCGTTGCGGAACTCGGCGCGTTAATGCGAAACGGCGAGCTCACGTCGGAAGAACTCACGCGCATATACCTCAAACGAATTCGTGCGCACGATGACGAACTGTATGCCGTCATCACGCTCACCGAAGAACTTGCGCTGAAGCAGGCGCGCCTCGCGGATGCCGAGCTTGCCGCCGGTGTCGATCGCGGGCCGCTGCACGGCATTCCCTACGGATTGAAGGATCTCGCAGCGGTGCCGGGATATCCGACAACCTGGGGCGCGACTCCTTATAAAGAGCAGATCATTGATGTAACCGCGACGGTCGCAAAACGAATGGAAGACGCCGGTGCGGTGTTGATCGCAAAGACAGCGGTGGGCGCGCTGGCGTGGGGTGACGTGTGGTTCGATGGAAAGACGAGATCGCCGTGGAATACGGAGGAGGGCGCGTCAGGTTCGTCGGCCGGTTCCGCCGCGGGTGTTGCAGCAGCGCTGTTTCCCGTCGCGATCGGCACGGAAACCTGGGGCTCGATCATTTCTCCGTCCGTGCAGAACGGCGTCATTGGTTTGCGTCCGACATTCGGACGCGTCAGTCGCCACGGTGTGATGACGTTGAGCTGGTCGATGGACAAGATCGGCGCGATCTGCAGGTTCGCGGAAGATTGCGGGCGGGTGCTGGATGCGATCCGCGGTCCGGACGGTGAAGATCGCACCGTCGTTGACGCCGGGTTTTCCTATTCACCGCAACGACGTATCGAAGACCTTCGACTCGGATATCTTGCGGAGGATTTCGTTGGTGAGTACGACGGGCAGCGGAATGACGTGGCGCTTCTGAAGAAGTTGCGTGAACACGACGTCGAACTGCACGCGATTTCGCTGCCGAATATTCCCGTGGAGTCGATGAGTTTCATCATTTCCGCGGAAGCCGCTGCGGCATTCGATCCACTCACGCGCAGTGATCGGGATGATCTGCTCGTGCGTCAGGAGCGTTTCGCGTGGCCCAATGTCTTCCGCGCGGCGCGTTTCATTCCCGCGGTTGAATACCTGCAGGCGAACCGGTTGCGTCGCGTACTCGTGGAGGAGACGGAAGCCTTGTTCGAGAAAGGCGTCCTTGATGTCATTCTCGCGCCGTGTTTCAACGGCAATCAGTTGCTTGCAACCAATCTCACCGGTCATCCCTCACTCGCACTGCCGAGCGGATTTGACGAGAACGGTATGCCAACCGGCGTTTGTCTCATCGCGCGTCCGTTCCGCGAAGGCGATCTCATTGCGCTCGCGCAAGAACTGCAATCCATCATCGGACTTGCGCCGCTGATCCCGCCGGATTTCCATTGACGTTCACGGCGTTCTTGCGAGCGCCCACACCTCGACCTTCGTAACACCGGCTGCGTGCAACAGCCTCGCGATCTCTCCTGTCGTACTGCCCGTTGTGATCACATCGTCAACGATGGCTACATGTGTCGGCAGCGGGTCATCACACAACGCAAACGCGCCACGCACGTTTCGCCGTCGTGCGGCGGCGTTCATGCCGGATTGCACGGCCGTTTCACGCGTACGGAAAAGCACGTCCGTCAGTAGCGGAATGCAAAGCCGCTGTGCGATTTCGGATGCCAGCAACTCGGACTGATTGAAGCCGCGTTCACGCAGACGTCTTGCGTGCAATGGCACGGGCAGCAGGCCGCCGGGTTGTGGCGAATCGACGGGCAAGGATGCGGCGAACAGTTCGCCGAGCACGCGACCTTCCGCATGACCGGAAAGAAATTTGAAGCGTTGTATCAGGCTGTCGAGTGGATACGCGTAACGAAAAACCGCGTGAGCGCGAAAGTGCGCCGGCGGCCGTCGCAGACATCGACCGCAACGTGTATCTGCCGGTGTGCCGATCGGTAACGGCATGGCGCACTGCGAACATGCAGCATCGAGACGCGGCAGGTCTTCCTCGCAATCTTTGCAAAGATCCTGTCGACGTTTGCTCAAGCGACCGCACAACAGACAACAACCGGGAAGCAGATGAAACGATGGGTTGTGGATCACGTTCGTTCTCGCACCGAAACCGGCATGGAGACTAACGTGTGGAAGTTGCGGGAAAAACCGGGAAAAGCGGACAAGGAGACGGGCAGAACCCTGTGAAGCGTTCTGCCCGTCGCGCCGGCGGTTTAACTGTCTGTCAGAAAAAGCGAGTCGCGGTTTTACCAGTCTTCCTGTTGCAGCGTGCTGTCCTCTTCGCGAAGCCAGCCTTCCTCGATTTCATCTTCTTCCAGGAATCCGTCCTCGTTGGTGTCCCAGATGTCGAAGTTCGCGTTGATGTATTCGTCGTTCGCCGCTTCGTTCTGATCCAGCTGTCCATCGCTGTTCGCGTCGTAATCGTCAAAGCCGTACGACGTCTGTGTGACATCGGCGGCATCGCGCGCCAGCGGATCGTAAGCGACTTCGTTCTGATCAAGATAACCGTCGCGATTGCTGTCCATGGTGTCGAAGTTCGTCGCCAGGTAATCATCGTCGGTGGCTTCATTGCGATTCAGTCGGCCGTCGCCATCGCTGTCAAGCGCGCTTACGGACTGCGTTTGCGCTTCGTTGCCATACGTGCGTTCGTTTTCGGGCTGACCGGTGGTCTGGCGCACGCGCTGCGTGTCGCCCTCGGCGTCGCCTTGTGTCCTTGATTCGCCATCACCCGTCGGGTCGTAACCCGCTGTCGACGCTTCGGTGTCGGTCTCGCTACGCACACGCGTATCGACGGCGACATCGCTTTCCGTGGGTTCCTGCGTGTTTGCGGATTGATCATCCTGCGTCGGGTCATAGCTGACGGTCGCGGTTTCGGGGTCCGTCGTGCGAGGACCGGCCTCGAACGATTCGCTTTCCACGCGCTGCGTGCCGGATGCGCTCGCGCTGATTTCGGTTTCGTCGATGTAGCCGTCGCTGTTGGCATCGACAGTGGCAAAAGCGGTCGCCTGACCGGCGTCTTCCCACTCGGCCTCGGTCAGGTAACCGTCGCCGTTCGTGTCGTGCTGATCAAGATTGATGTCTTCCTGCGCAAGGGCCGCGCCGGCTGAAAACAAGCTTCCGGCAAGCAAGGGCAGAATCAGGTGTGTGAGTCGCTGCATGTCAGCCTCCTGTAAATTCGTCGTAATGTCAGTCGTCGGACTGAACGCTTGCTGAAGAACACGCAAATTTCGTGCCGAAGAAAATTTCGTGTCGGATGGCGGGTTTTCGCCGGTATCCGCTGTCACGATGTGCCGAAACTGTTGCCGCAAGCCGACACTATTCACACACCTTCGGTAACGCGTTGTTAACGAAACCGTTTTTTGTCGGCACGCGCTTTACTGCAAATAATGTCGACGTCACGAATGTCGCGTTCCTCGCCGTACAGCTCTCGTCATCAACAACGAACGCAACGTCGGTAATCAGCGATCCGTCGATCGCGCGGCCACCGCTTCCTTTTTTTCGCGTGATGAAACGTTGCGCGCTTCCGCGCGACTCAGATAACCGTCGCCATTACCGTCGAGCGCACCGAAACGTTTCGCGAGCGCGTCGGTGTGCGCAACTTCGACGCGGCTCAGGCGTCCGTCGCGGTCGCGATCGAATTCACCGAAGCGGAGTTCCTCGCCAGCAGCGGCAATGCCGACAGAGAACACGGCGGCGAGAATGAGTTTGATCGACTGATGCATGTTCGACCTCCTTGCGTTTGCGATTGCTTTCAAAGGAAGGAGCAAGACGCGTGCCATCGTGTGAGTTTGAAGATTGGTGCGTCGTCGAAAAAAAACGGATGCCGGAATAAAAGAGCCCCGCCGGGGGAGCGGGGCAACGGGGGGGACCTGCCGAGGCAGTCGGTCGAATTCGGCTAGAAGCCGAACTCAAGATTCACGGAAGGTACGTCGATGTCGGTTTCGCCCAGCTCGTATCGGTCGTAACGCACGCCGAAGCCGAGACCTTCGCTGTCACCGAAGCTCGCACCGACACCGTAGAACGGATCTTCTCCGTCGGCGTCGAATTCGAAATCATTCAGTGGCGCGACGGCTGTACCGGTGGCATCCCACCACAACTGTCCCGCGCGCGCGGAAAAAGTGATCGATGGCGTTACCGGCAGGTAAACCCCGAGTGCGGCAGTGACACCGTTGGAATCCAGAAAGCCGCCCTCGCCATCCGCTTCACCGAAATCCACATAGCTCGTTTCGATGCCGAGCCAGGGAATGAAGCGCGCGCCGAGAAAGGCTTGCCAGGTCATACGGTCGTCGCGGAGTTCGTTGTCATCCGTCAGGAAATCTTCGTTGTCAAAGGTGCCGTAACCAATGCCTACGCCACCGTACACGCCGACTTCTCTGTCAAAGAGTTCGTCAGCGGCATTCGCTGCGAACGGCGTTGCCGCCATCGCCGCGCAAATCGTGCATGTTCCAAGGCGTCGAATCATGATTTTGTGTCTCCTTTGTTCTGCGAAAACTCCGGTGGGACAGTGCGAACACCGCCCACCGGGATCGCGATCCTGCATACGTCATTCATGACGATCATTCATGACGTATGAGCAGGCTTCTTACTTGTAGTCTTCCGATTCCGTGCTGGCTTCGTCCTGCATGGCTGAATCATCCTGCTTCATGTCGGAACCTTCTTCCGGCTGATACGACGCGTTCTGCGTCATCTCTTCCTGGTTCAGGTAACCGTCACCGTCCGCGTCGATCGTGCTGAACTGCGCGGCAAGCTCGCTGTTCTGCGCGACTTCAGTGCGGCTCAGCTGGCCGTCGCCGTCCTTGTCGAGTTCGCTGAAGTTCTTGTCACCTTCGTTGGCGATCGCGGTACCGGCGGAAAACAGGCCGGCCAGAACGAGCATCATCAATTTCTTCATGGGAACCTCCAGTAGGTTTTGTGTGCGTGAACCGAAACGGGTTCGGTACTGAAGGTGCAATATGCGTGCCGTGATTCGAAAACGGCGTAAACAACGGGAATTTGCTGCGAATCGTTGATGGAGTTGAATCAGCGCGGCAATGAAACGTCGCCGCACGCAAACACCTTGCGAGCAGAAGCGCCAGATGGTTGTATTCGAAGAGTTTTCCTGTCGCCATATAACGACGCGCGCGACACATTGCGAATCAAGTTCAGTCGCGTTCCTTGAACTGGGCGGGGTCGAGGTGGAAGCGTTTGAGCAATTTGTAAAAATCCGTGCGGTTGCGATCGGCAAGACGCGCCGCGCGAGAAACATTGCCGCGCGTCAGGCGCAACAACTGACTGAGATATTGTCGCGTGAATGCGTCACGTGCATTCGCGAGCGTCGGCAACCCGCTGCCGTTCTCATCCAGCAGGCGTCGCACCTGGCCTGCGGAAATGATTTTCGACGGCGTCAACGCCGCGCAGCGCTCCGTGAAGTTGCGCAGTTCGCGCACATTGCCATGCCAGTCACCTTCGAGCAGCACTTGCAATGCCGCGGGCGCGAATGTCTTTTTCGGTCGCTTGCTCGCGCCTTCTCCGTGACCGGTGAGTTGTTCGAGAAAGTGCGTGGCGAGCAGGGGAATGTCTTCGCGACGCTCACGCAGCGGCGGCAGTCGCAGGTTGACGACGTTGAGACGATAGAAAAGATCCTCGCGAAAATCGCCCGTTTCGATCGCCTGACGCAGATCGCGATGTGTCGCTGAGATCACGCGAATGTCGACATGCTGATCGCGCGTGCTGCCGACGCGCCGCACGCTGCCTTCCTGCAGCATGCGCAGAAGTTTCACTTGCGCGGCGGCGGGCATGTCGCCGATCTCATCGAGAAACAGTGTTCCTTCGTGCGCTTCCTGCACGAGACCGTGTTTTGTCTGGAGCGCGCCGGTGAACGCGCCTTTCTCGTGGCCGAAGAGTTCGGACTCCAGCAGGCTTTCCGGAATCGCACCGCAGTTCACGGCGACGAACGGTTTGTCGGCGCGGGAACTCGCGCGATGTATGGCGCGCGCGAGCAACTCCTTGCCGGTGCCGCTTTCGCCGTTGATGAGAACCGCGGCGTCGGTGTTCGCGGCCATGCGCGCCTGGCCGAGCAGTTCTTCCATCCGCCCGCTGCGCGTCACGACCGTTTCGCGCCAGTCGTCGGATTGCGATTTTCCCGCGGCGCCGGCTTCGAGCGCGCGTTCCACCTGCGCAAGCAGTTCATCTTTTTCAACGGGTTTGGTGAGAAAGCCGAACGCGCCGTCCTGTGTCGCGCGCACCGCATCGGGAATGCTGCCGTGCGCGGTGATGAGAATGACGGGCAGGCCGGGCGCTTCGCGGCCGAGCGCTTCCAGCAATTCAAGTCCGTCCATGTGATCCATTCGAAGATCGGTGATGACGAGATCGGGATGCACGGCTTCCACATCGGCAAGCGCGCGCTTGCCGTTGTTCGCCGTGCGCACGCGATAACCGCTGCTTTCCAGTCGCAGGCTTAAAAGCCGCAACAGCCCGGGATCGTCATCGACGAGCAGAATCTGGCGGCCTTTCGGCATCAGTTGTCGTTCTCCCCGCGATCGGACGTCGTACCGCGTCTGTTCTGATTGTCTTGCGTGTCGTTCACGGTCTGCTCGATGCGCGCGAGCGCGTCGAGCTTCTCGCGCAGCTCCGCGTTCTCGGCGCGCACCGCCTCGAGCTCGGCGTCGCGTTTGCCAAGCATCGTGCGACAGATTTTTTCGCCGCTGTCCGCGGCGCGAAACTTGCGATGGATTTCGCCGGAATCCTTCATGCGTTCCAGCCGGTCGAGAACCTGACCGAGTTGCAGGCGAACCAGCGCGTCGAGCGCGACCGGCAAGGGATCGGGTGCGGCGAGCAGCTTTTCGAAGTGATCGCGCGCGTACTCAAGGCTCGCGCGATCATCGCGATCCACGGAAAGTGCAAACGCGTATTCGAGCTCCGCCGTCGGCCGACCCGTTTCGGCGGCGACACGCAGACGATCACGATGCGTCGTCTGGCGACCGGGAGGTTCCGCGAGGTATTCACGCAGCGCCAGCAAGTAAGGTGTTGTCGCGCCGGAACCTTCCGCCGGCCAGCGCTCATAGACGGATGTCGTGTCAACGCCGCTCGCGCAGCCAGCGAGCAGCAGGCAGCCGAGTGCAAGTATCGACGCGCGTACTTCAGACGCGCGCGGGAAGTTCGACCAGAAAGGTCGCGCCATGCGTTTCTCCGTCAATGATGGTGACTTTGCCGCCGTGCGTCCGCACGCACTCGGCGACCACGGACAGGCCGAGTCCGGTGCCCTGCACGTGACTGGTTTCGATCGGCCGGCGGCCCTGATAGAACGCGCGGAAGACGCGCTTGCGTTCCGCCGCTTCGATGCCGGGTCCGTCGTCGGCGACGAGCAGACGCGCTTTTCGACCGCGCCGCTCGACGCGCACGACGAGACGACCGCCGGTCGGCGAATATTTCACGGCGTTTGAAATGAGGTTTTCGATCATGACATCGAGTTTCTGCGGATCGCCGGTGACACGCACTTTCTCCGTCTCCGCGAGGACGCGCAGCGCGCGCGATCGGATCGGCAGACGATTGCGTTCCAGCACGCGCGTGACGAGTTCATCGAGCCGCACCGTCTCGCGCAGCAGCGGTGTCCGTACGTTCTGCCAGGCGTTGAAGTTCAGCAGGTTCTCGATCTGTGTCTGCAGACGCAGGCTGTTCTCGCGCAGGATGTCCGCGACTTCGCGTTGCGCGCTGGTGAGCGCGCCGGTCGCGCCGTCGACAAGCAGTTCGCTGCCTTCGCGGATGTTCGCGAGCGGTGTCTTGAGTTCGTGCGAAATGTTGCGAAGAAATGCGCTCTTGTCTTCTTCCACCGCCTGCAGGCGTCGGCGCAGCCAGTCGAGCTGGCCGCCGAGCTGCGCGAAGTCGTCGGGCCCGTGCACCGCGATTTCGCGATCGAAACGGCCTTCGCCGAGACGCGTGATCGCGCGTGCGAGCTGACGCACGGCGCGCGAAATCAGCAACGTGAAAACGATCGCAAGCACCAGGGCGAGCGCGATGATCATCGCGGCCTGATACACCAGCCGATCCTGGATGCGCTGCGAGCGTTCTTCGAGCAATGCCATCCGCGCTTCCGTCAGCGCACGCACACGGTTGTTGATGGCGATGGACATTTCCAGCAGTCCTCCGAAGATTTCCTCCTGTCCCGATCCCGGACTCTCGATCGGCGGCATCGGGATCGCCTGACTTCGCGCCAGCAAGGCGTTCACGTCGGCGTCGAGTTCGGGGTCGGCGAAGGTGCGCTGCAGTTCACGCGCGGCGCTTTCCAGATTCGCGTGCCGGCGCTCGTAAAGTTCCAGCAACGCGGGTTCCTGCAGGACGGCGTACTGGCGCGCATGCCGTTCCATCGCCGTCAGCTGTTCGCCGAGAATCCGGCCGTGCCGGATTCCCTCGATGCCGGTCGTCACGGTCGTTTCGCTCAGCCGTGTCAATTGCTCCAGATAGACGGTGCTGAGCAGGATCGCCGCGACGAGCGGCAGGCCGACCACGGCATAGCCGACAACGACCAGCACATTGATGGAGCGCCAGCGGAACGCGCGCATGAATGCCTCGCGGTTGGATGTGTCGGTCACCTCCCCGGTACCGTTCGTGAGGCAGTGGCTTTGGCTCCTGTCGGATGGCTAAATGTTATTCATCCGTCTACTCTTGTCGTCGACTTGGGTCGACAACGGCCTTCGGCTACACTGCCCGCCTTTCGAATCATCGGCCGTTACGCACCGTCGGCCCATACGGGAGATGTCCTATGTATCGTGAGCTTTCCGGTCAGTTTTCCGCTCCGCTCGGCGCCGTGCGCAGCGACTGGACGCGCACGGAAATCGAGGCCTTGTTCGCCATGCCGTTCAACGATCTCCTCTTCGAGGCGAGCCGCATCCACCGTGAGAACTTCGATCCGAATGAAGTCCAGGTATCGACACTCCTTTCCATAAAGACTGGCGCCTGTCCGGAAGACTGCGCCTACTGCCCACAGTCAGTGCGATATGACACGGGACTGGAGCGGGAAGCCCTGATGCAGGTGGACGCCGTCGTCGCGCAGGCGAAGAACGCGAAGGCGAACGGCGCGACGCGCTTCTGTATGGGTGCCGCCTACCGCTCCCCGAAAGACAAGCAGCTCGATTCCATCATTGAAATGGTGAAAGGCGTGAAGGCGCTCGGCATGGAAACCTGTTGCACGCTCGGCATGCTGACCGAAGCGCAGGCGGTGAAACTCAAGGACGCCGGTCTCGATTATTACAACCACAACATCGACACCTCGCCCGAGTATTACAAGGACATCATCACCACGCGCACGTTCGAGGACCGGCTGAACACGCTTGAGAATGTGCGCAACGCGGGCATGAATGTCTGCAGCGGCGGCATCATCGGCATGGGTGAAGGACTGACGGATCGCGCCGGCATGCTCCAGGTTCTGTCGACCATGAAAAAGCATCCCGAATCCGTGCCCATCAATCAGCTCGTGAAGGTCGCCGGCACACCGCTCGATAAAGAGGAGGACCTTGATCCGGTCGAGTTCGTGCGCACCATCGCCATCGCGCGCATTCTCATGCCGAAATCGCACGTGCGTCTTTCCGCGGGCCGTACCGAAATGAGTGATGAAACGCAGGCTTTGTGTTTCTTCGCCGGCGCTAACTCGATCTTCTACGGTGAGAAACTGCTGACCACGCCGAATCCGGAATCGAATCACGACATGGAATTGTTCGATCGCCTCGGTATCCGCCCTGAAGGGCTCGAGCGCGTCGAGGAACGTCGCGAGGAAACCTGCAAGCAGACTGCTGTTTCCTGAAAAAGAAATTTGACAGGATTGACGGGATTCGAAAATGCAGACAATCGCTGTCACGGCTGCCAAGAATCCTGTAAATCCTGTCTGAACGGCTTCTATCGATGCGCGACAAACTGCAGCAACGTCTCGAACGCGATCTCGCGGAACGCGAGGCGCAGTCGTTGTATCGTCGCCGTCGTGTGGTTGAATCAGCGACCGGTATTCATGCGCGCATCGATGGGCGCGACATACTCGTTTTCTGCTCCAACGATTATCTTGGAATCGCGAACGATCCGCGTCTGATCGACGCGCAGTGCCGCGCGGCACGACAGTACGGCGCGGGGTCCGGCGCCGCGCATCTTGTTACCGGGCATCAGCGCATCCATCACGAACTCGAAGAGCGTCTTGCCGCATTCACCGGGCGCGAGCGTGCATTGCTGTTCTCCACCGGTTACATGGCGAATCTCGGCATTGCATCCGCGTTGTTGAAACGCGGTGATCGCGTTTTTGAAGATCGTCTCAATCACGCATCACTCATCGATGCGGGCTTGCTGAGCGGCGCGAAGTTTTCGCGTTACGCGCACGCGGATATGAATTCTCTCGAACGAAAATTATCGATTCACGAACGCGGTTTTTCCCTGGTGATGACGGACGGCGTGTTTTCCATGGACGGCGATCTTGCGCCGCTCGATACGCTCGCGCGCCAGTGCGTGAACAACGACGCCTGTCTCGTCGTCGATGATGCGCACGGCATCGGCGCGGTGGGTGAGACAGGTCGCGGAACACTCGAACACTTCGACATGAACGCAAACGACGTGCCTGTGCTCATGGGAACGTTGGGCAAGGCGTTCGGTTCCTTCGGCGCGTTCGTGGCGGGTTCGAATGCGCTGATCGAAACACTGATCAATCGTGCCCGTACTTATATCTATACGACAGCGCTGCCGGCGGCGGCTGTAGGTTCATCGCTTGCCGCGCTCGACATTGTCGAAACCGAATCCGAACGTCGCGCGCATCTGCGCGCCTTGATCGCACGGTTTCGTAATGGCACGCAGTCGCTTGGACTTGAGTTGATGGACTCATTCACGCCGATACAGCCGATCATGGTCGGCGATGCCGCACGCGCCGTGAAACTTTCCGACGCATTGTTCGAGAAAGGTCTGCTCGTCACCGCAATTCGTCCGCCGACGGTGCCCGATGACACGGCGCGTTTGCGCATCACCCTGTCAGCCGCGCATTCACAGGCCGATGTGGATCGATTGCTGGAAGCATTGCAGGAATGTTTTGAAAGAAACGGCAGCGGACAGGATTAACAGGATTTTTCAGGATTCAAAGAATTCGCGACATCCATTTTTTTCAGGACGCTTCGATAACCCGAACACGGAGCCTTTGATGATCCTGTCCATACTCCTTGAAGGTAAATAATCGTCGTGCTCAAGGTTGACGTTATCGGTTCCGGTCCCAACCTCGTCGTTCTCCATGGCTGGGCGTTGCACTGCGGATTGTTCGACGGTGTCGCCGACGCGCTCGCCGAACGATTTCGCGTGCATTTCATCGATCTTCCCGGTCACGGACACAACGCCCGTGTTCCGCTTTCCGTGAACATTGACGAGGTCGCGCAATGCGTTCTGGATGCCGCGCCCGACAAGGCGCATTGGCTCGGCTGGTCGCTCGGTGGCGCGGTGGCGCTCGCGGCGGCGAGTCTTGCGCCACGACGCGTCAACACCCTCGTCACGGTGGCGAGCACGCCGAAGTTCATCGCAAGTCCTGACTGGCCTCGTGCGGTGTCGGAAGCGACGCTGAACAAAATGGCGGAAGACCTGCAGAACGACTTTCATGCGACGGTAAAAAATTTTCTCTCGCTGCAAGTACTCGGCGATGAGCGCGCCTTCGTGCTGTTGCGCGAGCTGCGCGAGAAAGCCTACGCGCACGGCGAACCGAAAGCGTCGAGTCTCGCGAACGGATTGAGAATTCTGCATGACGCGGACCTGCGTCCGCGCCTTAAGGACATCACCATGCCGTTGCTTGCGATCATGGGCAGCCGCGATCGACTTGCGCCGCCTGCCGCGGGACAGGCGCTGGCGGATCTGGTCGGCAACGGACGCTGCGTCACCATTGCAAAGGCGGCGCACGCGCCGTTCATTTCGCATCGCGCGGATTTTCTGAAGTTACTGGGAGAATTTCTTGGACAGGATTTACGAGATTAACAGGATGCAGAAAACAGCGTCGTGTCGCGACGCGTGTGGCAGTGGACCTGCATCAGCGCGAAGCCGATAAAAATCTTGTTAATCCTGTAAATCCTGTCCGTTTTTCTTATGAATGATCAAAGCAGACAATTCGAACTCGACACGGCGCAAGTGAAGCGCGCGTTCGACCGTGCCGCAAAGGATTACGACGCGCACGCACCCTTGCAGCGAGAAGTGCGCGAACGCCTGCTGGAAAAACTGGAATTCGTCGCGCTCGAGCCGCGCGCTGTGCTTGATGCGGGCTGCGGTCCCGGCGGCGCCTTGAAACCGCTCGCGAAACGTTTTTCGAAAGCGGATCTCATTGCGCTGGACATCGCGCCCGGCATGCTGGCCGAAGCACGACGACGCAAGCCCTGGTTCCGGCAACTGACGACGATCGAAGGCGATCTTGTGAACATGCCGCTCGCGGATGACAGCGTCGATCTCGTGTTTTCCAGTCTTGCGTTGCAATGGGTGAATGATACGGACACGGCGTTCGCGGAATTCCGTCGCGTGTTGCGCGGCGGCGGCCTGGTTGTGTTTGCAACTTTCGGACCCGATACGTTGAAGGAGTTGCGCGAGGCATGGTCGGCGGTGGACGGATTCACGCACGTGAACCGGTTTCTTGATCTGCATGACATCGGTGATGCGCTGGTGCGCTCGGGTTTCATGGAAGTAGTGATGGATGTCGAGCATTTCACGTTGACGTACGACACGGCGAAACATCTGTTGCGCGATCTGAAAGTCATCGGCGCGCACAACGTCAACGCCGGTCGCGCGCACGGACTGACCGGCCGGAAACGTTTCGCGGCGTTCGAAACCGCGTACGAAAAATTCCGCGATGACGGAAAACTGCCCGCGACGTATGAAGTGGTCTACGGCACCGCGTGGCTGCCGGAGATGCCGAAAGGCGTGCGTTATGTTCGTGACGGCACGGTGAGTGCGGATGAGTTGCGCCGCTCCTTGAAGGAAAGGAAGTGATCCGGAAAACAAAGGACGGAGCGATGCAGGAGCGGCATTCTGCCGCGAGATCATTCTCTTTCATTCGCGGCCGGATGCCGCTCCCACGTCGCCTCGGCAAGCATGACGGCGTGGCGCCCGCATCAATTCAGTAACAGGTGATTCGATGCAAAGCGGATATTTCATAACCGGCACGGATACGGAGATCGGCAAGACCACGGTCGCCTGCGGTCTTGTACGCAAACTCGCCGATCACGGCCGATGCGTTGCGGTGATGAAACCGGTTGCAAGCGGCTGCGTGCGCACGCCCGCCGGATTGCGCAACGACGATGCGGAGGCGTTGATCGCCGCGAGCGGTCGCGACTGGAGTTATGAGCAGGTCAATCCTTATGCCTTCGAGCCCGCCATCGCACCGCATATCGCGGCGGCCGACGCGGACGTCGAAATCCGTCTCGACGTCATTCTTGATGTATTCGAATCTCTGCGTGCGCGGTCGGACCGCATCGTGGTCGAAGGCGCCGGCGGTTTTCGTGTGCCGTTGACGGCGGAAGTCGATTTCGCGGATCTGGCCGTAGCGCTCGGCCTTCCCGTCATTCTTGTTGTCGGGCTGCGGCTCGGTTGCATCAATCACGCGCTGTTGACCGCGGAAGCCATCCGCGCACGCGGTCTCGATTTCGCCGGCTGGGTGGGGAACGCGAGCGCCGACGGCATGGCGGCGATGGATGCGAACATCACTACGCTCGAACATGCGTTGCCCGGCCCTTGTCTCGGCGTTCTGCCGCGTCTGGACTTGCCGAGCGCTGAAAATGTCGCCGCATTGTTGCGCGGCGAATTCGACTGAAAGTTCCGCAAGCTGCAGAAAGCTTCGCTGTTTCCACTCTTGATAATTACCCCAAGTCGCTGTATTTCAAGAAAAATTTATAGCGGTCTTCGGTAATGTGAAGTTGCCAATGGGGGGGTGTTGCAGTAGGATACGCGCCTGATTTTGCGCCGGTTCGACCGCGGGGCCAGTCAAGGGAGCATGCGCACCCGTGAGTCTCCCCAGGACCGGTTCCGCAGACCGATTTTACGACTCACCATCTCTGGAAACCTGGGAGTGACCATCGCATGTGCTTCACCAAGATGAAGGCTGCGCTGCGTGGACTGACGGCCGCCGCGCTGTCGGCCGCCTCGACCTCGGCGCTGGCTGATTACACCCTCAACATGCCCGAAGGCGTTACCGATATCAGCAAGGAAGTGTATGACCTGCACATGCTGATTCTCTGGGTGTGCGTGATCATCGGTGTGCTGGTTTTCGGCGCGATGATTGTCTCCATCATCCTGCATCGCAAATCGCGCCATCCCGTTCCGGCGAAGTGGAGCCACCATACGGGCGTGGAAATCGTCTGGACCACGATTCCGTTCCTGATTCTCGTTGCCATGGCGATTCCCGCGGCGCGCACGCTGATCAAGATGGAAGATTTCCGCAACTCCGAGGTGTCCATCAAGGTCACCGGATTGCAGTGGAAGTGGAAGTACGACTACCTCATCACCGACGAGGACGGCGCGGACCGCGGTTTCGGTTTCTATTCCACGCTGGACGCCGAATCGAATCTGATTCGCCAGCTCGACTCCGGTCTTGAGCCTGCCTCCAAGGAAAACTACCTGCTGGATGTCGACAATCGCATGATTGTTCCCGTCGGTCAGAAGGTGCGTGTCCTGCTGACCTCCGCCGACGTGATCCATGCCTGGTGGGTGCCCGAATTTGCAGTGAAGAAGGA
>OBJO01000028.1_pt1 | contig 70329 bp, 69 predicted proteins | sample 1481741 | NCBI WGS metagenome assembly OBJO01 (sample SAMN06140803, study PRJEB22556) | human gut metagenome | host: Homo sapiens | place: China: Beijing | collected 2014 | reverse complement strand
GTGAAAAAGCCAAACGAGTTTTAGGCTGGCAACCAGAAGTAACTGAGGTCAAGGACATTATCGCTACCGCTTGGCAATGGCATCAAGCTCATCCACATGGATATCAAGAAAAGTAATAGGAGGAATGAATCGATGACCACGAGTCAAATGATTGCCGATTTTACCACACTTGCTATTCAAGCAGGTGGTTGGATGGAATTGGATCGCTTATATCTTCAGAACCGTTTATTATCAATGATTGGTGAACAAGAATTAGGCGAAGTAGACATACGGCCTGTGGCAACACCCGCCGCTGATTTGGCGGAACAATTGTGTCAAATTGCGAGTGCCAACCAACTTGTAAAAACAGAGCAACAAAAAGAACAGTTCATGGTGCAATTGATGGATTTGTTAACACCGCCACCTTCTGTGGTTAATGCTTTTTTTGCACAACATTATGCTAAAGAGCCACAAGAGGCTACCGAGTATTTTTACCAACTTTGTCAAAAAAACGGTACGGTCATTGAACAGGAAAAACCTGTTGTTTTTTCAACAGTCTATGGTGATTTTTTAGCAAATAAGGTCCACAGTGAGGCGCCAAAAGCAACGCTCTCTGCACAAAACTATCCCCGCTGTGAATGGTGCATGGCAACAGAAGGCTACCAGGGAAGTCAGCAATTTCCTGCGACTACGAACCATCGAGTGATTCGAATGAACTTAGATGGCGAAAGCTGGGGGTTTTCCTTTGTAAAACAGGCACAATATCAGCAACAAGGTGTGATTGCGTTTGAAAAACATCAGTCAGCGAAACGTTCAATTAAGACTTTTCAGCAATTGTTGAAAATTGTTGAGGTCTTTCCTCATTATTTTGCTGGGATTGATGCTGACTTTGAACAAAATGAGCATGTCTATTATCAAACGGGGCTGAAACAATTTCCATTAGCCGAAGCGAGCATTTCAGAATATGTTGAGTTAGCTAACTATCCTTTAATCAACGCAGGAATGGTGAATTGGCCAGTTGCGACATTTCGCCTAGAGGGACCGAATGCGTCAGAAGTTGCCCAAGCCGCAAATGATATTTTTGAGCAGTGGCAAACGCTGAAACTGCCAACGGATGAGATACAAATCGTTGCCCGACGAAAAGAACTTTTATATGTCATGGACTTAATTTTTAGTCGACCTCAAGCAAAGCCTTCGTTAACGTTAGCAGAAGTCCAAGGTTTAACGACTTGGAACAACCAGAAAACGCAGGCACTTGAAACGGTCGCTTCAGCGTATCAACAGCGATTAAAAGAAGCCAGTGCGTTTGCAGAAACAAGTGAAGGAAAAGCGGCTTTTTTAGCAATGGTTGCGCCAGTGACTCGTTAAAAGAAAAAAGATGCCGAATGACTAAAAATCACGTATAATAGATAAGAATGAAAAATAAGGGAGGGTAAAAAATGGCTTATCAAGCACTTTATCGGGTCTGGCGTTCACAACGTTTCGATGACGTAGTAGGACAAAAAGCAATTACTCAGACACTGAAAAATGCGATAGTGCAAAAGAAAACATCTCATGCCTATTTATTTACTGGCCCTCGTGGTACAGGTAAAACCAGTGCCGCAAAAATTTTCGCTAAAGCGATTAACTGTAAACATAGTCAAGATGGTGAACCTTGTAATGTTTGTGAAACCTGTGTAGCCATTACGGAAGGTCGTTTAAATGATGTCATTGAAATTGATGCGGCGAGTAATAATGGCGTGGAAGAAATCCGTGATATTCGTGATAAAGCAAAGTATGCACCGACACAAGCCGAGTACAAAGTTTATATTATTGATGAAGTTCATATGCTATCAACAGGCGCGTTCAATGCACTTTTAAAAACCTTGGAAGAACCACCACAAAATGTTATTTTTATCTTAGCAACGACTGAACCACACAAGATTCCGTTAACGATTATCTCACGGACGCAACGCTTTGATTTTAAGCGAATTAGTACGCAAGATATCGTCGATCATATGGCCCATATCATGCAGGAAATGGCTCTCGATTATGAGGAACAAGCCCTTTATGTGATTGGGCGTGCTGCGGAAGGTGGGATGCGAGATGCCTTGAGTATCTTGGATCAAACGATTTCATTTAGTGATGAAAAAGTAACACTGGAAGATGCAATGCAAGTGACAGGCAGCCTAACCTATGAAATGATGGATCATTATATTCGGTGTTGTGTCGCTGGTGATGTTGAACGAGCATTAGAAGGCTTGGAAAGTATTTTAGGCGAAGGCAAAGAAGCGCGCCGTTTCTTAGAAGATTTGTTATTATATTGTCGAGATTTGCTGATGTATCAGCAAGCACCGAAGTTATTAGCAGAAAAAGCAGGAACTTTGACAGAAGCATTTAAGGAACTAGCTACACAAACGCCTGCTGAAAAAATCTACCAACTAATCCAAATTTTAAGTGACACACAAAATGAAATCCGCTTTACCAACAATGCGAATATCTATCTGGAAGTAGCCACTGTCAAATTGGCTAAAACGGTGCAACCCAATAAACACAACACGCCAGAAACAACTAATCAAGGTGGTAGTGCAGAGGGAAATCCAGAATTAGCAGATTTGCAAAATCAAATCGGGCAACTGAAGAAAGAACTGGCTGAATTAAAGAAACACGGTGTAGCTGCCAAAGAAGCAGATGCGCCACGTCAACAAGCACGACCACAAGCGCCAAAAAGTTCGTTCCGTGTACCCACAGAACGGGTATATCAAGTCTTAAACGAAGCGACGAGAACACATTTAATGAATGTGAAAAATGTCTGGGAAGACTTACTGCAAACATTATCTGTGACTCAACGAGCGATGCTAAAGGCTAGTGAACCTGTCGCAGCGAGTCCTAAGGGCATCGTGGTGGCATTTGACTATGAGATTGTTTGTGCTCGTGCAACAGATGATGAAGAGATGCAGTTAGCTTTCAATAATAATTTAAGCCGTTTGATGGACTATACACCAGAGATGGTCTGCATTACTAGAGAAAGCTGGCCAAAACTAAGACAAAGTTTTATTAACCAAAATCAGGGCAGTTTGAATCATTCTGAACCTGAAAATGAAATGGCTCGTCTAGCGGACGAACCGCCTGTAACAAATGAACATTCACAAGAAAATCCAGTAGTAGATGAAGCAATCGCTATGTTTGGTGAAGAGCTTGTCGAAGTACTAGATGATTAATATGAAGGAGTCGAGGAATTATGATGCGAGGAATGGGCAACATGCAAGGCATGATGAAACAAGTACAAAAAATGCAAAAAGAAATGGCCAAAGCGCAAGAAGCGCTAAATGAAAAAGAATTTATCGGTGAAGCCACCAATCAACTTGTGACAGCGACATTTACTGGTGATCGCACAATGAAAGATTTGATCATTAAAGAAGACGTGGTTGATCCTGAAGACGTTGATATGTTACAAGATTTAGTCATTATGGCTGTCAACGATGCGTTAGTAAAAATTGAAAAAGAAACCGAAGCAACTTTAGGTAAATACACCAAAGGAATGCCAGGATTCTAAAAAATAAGACAAACGAAAGTATGAAAAACGTCATGCCCAAAAAATCGAACTTTTGGGCATGACGTTTTTTCTATTTTTGTGGGAAAACTCTTTGGCAATTTTAGTAGTCGCTTCCAAAAAAACTATGCTATACTAAAGCCAATTGAAGAGAAACATTTGGGGTGCTATTAGCTGAGATTATACCCATGGAACCTGAAACAGTTAGGACTGGCGCAGGGAAATGTCTTGAAATTTTGACCTATTATTGCACCCAACTACGTTTATTTGTGGTTGGGTTTTTCTGTCTTTTTCAGTCGCGCCTCCTTTTGCTTCTCGCAGAAAGGAGTTTTTTTACGTGGAAAAAAATCGAATCCACAGAGTTACGTTACTAGCTTTAATGATTGCGATGGACGTCGTATTATCGCCGTTAATGCGAATTGAGGGAATGGCCCCTATGTCCAGTGTCATGAACATTATTGCCGGAGTTTTATTAGGTCCTCTTTACGGAACGATCATGGCACTTGTCTGCGGCTTAATCCGTATGACATTCTTAGGTATTCCGCCATTAGCGTTAACAGGTGCCGTCTTTGGCGCGTTTTTTGCTGGTTTATTTTATCAATGGGGACAAAAATTAGGCTGGTCGATGCTAGGAGAAATTTTTGGTACAGGCATCATTGGCTCGTTATTGTCCTATCCTGTAATGGTTTGGTTTACTGGCAGTAAGCAGAATTTTTATTGGTTCATTTATACACCACGATTTATTGGTGCCACACTGATTGGTTCAGTGATTGCTTGGCTTGTCTTAGTAAAACTGAAAGAAACTCGGGTATTTAAACAAACACAGGAATTATTTTTGGGAGGGTACTTTTATGAAAACAAGCGTTAAGTTTGAAACGATTTTTCCACTGACAACGGCACCATTAATTCAGTGCATTACGAATGAAATTACGTGTGAATCTATGGCGAATGCATTACTTTATATTGATGCTAAGCCCATTATGGCAGATGATCCACGGGAATTTCCGCAGTTGTTTCAGCAAACCAGTGCCTTGGTTTTGAATTTAGGCCATTTATCACAAGAACGAGAGCAGAGCTTGTTAGCAGCTAGTGATTATGCTCGGCAAGTGACTAAACCGACCGTGGTCGATTTAGTCGGTTATGGCGCCAGTGATATTCGAAATGAAGTCGGGGAAAAGCTGGTGCACAATCAGCCAACCGTTGTGAAAGGGAATCTTTCAGAAATGCGGACTTTTTGCCAGTTGGTGAGTCATGGCCGAGGAGTGGATGGCAGCCCTTTGGATCAAAGTGAAGAAGCAATTGAGGAGCTGATTCAAGCTTTACGTCAACAAACACAAAAGTTTCCCCAGACGGTATTTTTAGCAACAGGGATTCAAGATGTTTTGGTTAACCAAGAGCAAGTGATTGTCTTACAAAATGGCGTGCCTGAGTTGGATTGTTTCACTGGCACGGGCGATTTAGTCGGCGCATTAGTTGCCGCTTTATTAGGTGAAGGCAACGCGCCAATGACTGCGGCAGTAGCCGCAGTGAGCTATTTTAATCTTTGCGGAGAAAAAGCCAAGACTAAGAGCCAAGGGCTGGCCGATTTTCGCCAAAATACGTTAAATCAGTTATCTCTTTTAATGAAGGAGAAGGATTGGTTTGAGGCGGTGAAAGGACGAGTGCTATGAGAGAGCAATTGAAAGTTTATTTGGTGACAGGCCGGTATGATTTTAGTGATACTGAATTTTTAAAACGAATTGAAACTGCTTGTCGCAGTGGAGTGACATTGGTCCAACTGCGTGAAAAGGAAGTGTCAACACGGCGCTTTTACGAATTAGCAGTGAAAGTTAAAGCGGTAACAGATGCGTATCAGATTCCGTTGATTATTAATGATCGTGTCGATATTTGCTTGGCAGTGGATGCGGCAGGTGTGCATATAGGGGATGATGAATTACCGGTTGCTCTTGTGCGAAAACTGGTTGGGTCCACAAAAATCGTAGGTGTTTCAGCCAAAACGGTGGCACGAGGAGTTGAAGCGGAAAACGAGGGCGCCGATTATTTAGGCGTGGGCGCAATTTTTCCCACAACGACTAAGGACAGTCCGTTAACTTCTTTGCAGACACTTTCTGAAATTGCTGCAGCAGTCACGATTCCTGTTGTGGCGATTGGTGGGATCAAAGAAGAAAATATAGAACAACTTATGGGAACGGGAGTGGCTGGTGTTTCACTGGTCAGTGAAATTATGCTGGCTGAACAGATAACCGAGAAAGTTCAAGGGTTGATGCGTGTAACGGAGCGAATGTTGGAGGCGAGAAAATGACCGAATGTAATTTGACCCCACAAGTAGTCACGATTGCTGGTTCTGATTCTGGTGGGGGAGCTGGCATGCAAGCAGATTTAAAAACATTTCAAGCACGGCAGGCATTTGGCTTAAATATTGTCATTGCATTGACGGCACAAAATACGTATGGCGTGCAAGATAGCTTACCGATTCCTAGTTCATTTATTGATGCACAATTTCAATCACTGGCGGCTGATTTTAAAATTGGGGCAGCGAAAACGGGGATGTTAGCAGATAGTGAGCGTGTCGAAGCTGTTGTTCGCAATTTGCAGAAAGTTGATTTTGGTCCGTTGATTGTCGATCCTGTAATGGTGGCTAAAGGTGGACATCATTTGTTAGAAGCCGAGGCAGTTCAAACGATTAAAGAGCAACTGTTGCCATTAGCAACGGTCGTGACACCTAATTTACCAGAAGCGGAAGTTTTACTAGAGACGACCATCAAGACAGAACAAGAAATGCAGACCGCAGCAAAAAAATTACAACAATTGGGCACAAAAAATATTATTATGAAAGGCGGACATAGCACAAATCAACAAGCGGCTGATTATGTGTTAATGGAAGACGGTTCGAGCTTTTGGCTAAGTGCACCACGAATTGTAACGAAAAATACTCATGGAACAGGAGATACTTTTTCAGCGTGTATCGCAGCCGAGTTAGCAAAAGGTACGCCGTTAGAAGCGGCGATTGTGATTGGCAAACAGTTTATACAAGGGGCCATTAGCCAAGCAATTTCTGTTGGACATGGCCACGGACCTACTAATCATTGGGCCCAATTAACGCAAGATATTCAAGTTATTAAAGCATAAGAAGAGCCTGGGGAAAAATCATTTTAGATTTTTCCCCAGGCTTTAAATAGCTTAAAGTTCCCTCTTAATATAGTTTATAAACGTTTTGTTCACTAATCTTCACATTTTAAATAAATTTCTTGGCCTTGTTCTTGCAAATGAGCCACGTGGGATTCTCCCCAATTACATAAGTTATCTAAGACAGCAGAGAGGCTTTGACCATAATCGCTTAAATAATATTCGACTTTTGGTGGAACTTGGTTGTAAACTTTCCGCTCGATAATGTTGTCTTCTTCGAGTTCCCGTAATTGTTGTGTCAGCATTTTTTGACTAATGCCAGTAATGCCGCGTTTTAAATCGCTGGGGCGCATGGCACCGTGCCGTAAATTACACAGAATAATTGGTTTCCATTTGCCGCCAATAACATCCATCGTTGCTTCGACACCAATCGCATATGTACGAGTTTCCAAAAAACATTCCTCCTTAATAGGTTGATAATAAACAAAAGTTACTAAAAGGTACCTATGATACAAAAAAGTAGGTACTTATCAAAATTTCAATCTTAGTATATAGTAATTTTTGTTGAAATTCAAATGTTTTTTAGGAGGAAGAGAATGGAAAAGAAAATTTCACCAAATTTAACGCTCTTTGCATTAGCTATCAATGCTTTCGCAATCGGTTCAACAGAATTTATTAGTGTGGGTTTATTACCAATGATTGTTAAAAGTTTTCATATTAGTCTTTCCCAAGCAGGTTTGACTGTTTCTTTATACGCTTTAGGTGTGACGATTGGGGCGCCGTTATTAACAATTTTGACAGGAAAATGGAATCGTCGCTCATTAATGCTGGGGATTATGCTTCTTTTCATTAGTGGGAATTTAATTGCTGCGTTTGCGCCAACGTTTATTATTTTATTGGTAGGGCGGATACTTTCTGCATTGGCGCATGGCATTTTCATGTCTGTTTCGACTGTCATCGCCGCAGATGTTGTGCCGCCGTCACGTCGAGCCAGTGCCATTGCTATTATGTTTACGGGCTTAACGGTTGCAACAGTGACTGGCGTACCTTTAGGGACGTTTATTGGGCAACAAACAGCTTGGCATATGTCCTTTCTTTTTATAGCCAGTATTGGCTTGGTGGGACTGATTGCTAGTTATTTTTTAGTTCCCAAAAATTTACCGATACCAGGGAAGGTTGACTTAAAAGGAATCACGCGGATTTTTACGAACAAACCCCTCGTTTTCTCTTTTCTAATTACTGCTTTTGGTTATGGTGGAACGTTTGCTGCATATACGTACTTGTCACCGTTATTGGAAAATTTAGGCTTTTCAGCCAATGCGGTAGTGATTATTTTAGTTGTTTATGGCATAATGGTCGCAATTGGCAATACAGTAGGTGGTCACTGGGCAAATAAAAAACCTTTAGATTCGTTAGTAAAAATGTTTAGCTTATTAATTCTGTCCTTAGTCTTTTTATTCATTACTGTTTTAATGGATAACAGTCTTCTAGGCTTATTAGCAAGTTTGATGTTGGGGCTATTTGCCTTTATGAATGTACCTGGTTTACAACTATATGTTGTAGAATTAGCGGAAAAGTATGTTCCAGAAGATATCACTTTGGCCTCAGCTTTTAATATTGCAGCCTTTAATATTGGGATTACCGTCGGCTCAATGACAGGTGGGGTGGTCACAGATCATTTATCAGTAACATATACACCGATTTTTGGTGGCTTTATCGTGCTAATTGCTGTCTTGTTCGTACTTTATATTCGGAAGCAAGAAGAACAAAAAAACAACTATCTTTAGAAAACTAAAAAAAGCAGCTGGTCACTACGGAACGGACCAGCTGCTTTTTTTAAGCTTTTTTGCGGAAATAATTCCAGCAAGCAATTAAAACAATTACTAATAAGGTTAACAAGAAAATCAGAGAAATGAGGGAGCCCATCGTTGTCCCCTGAGCAAAATTATCTGCGTGGTCTTGAGCGATATTAATAATCGTCGCTACGATGGCCGTCGCAATAGCGCCAGAAAATTGTTGAAGTGTATTAAATAACGTATTGCCGTCGCCAAAATCTTTCTCCTCTAACAAGCTCATACCAGTCGTCATCATATTACTGTATGCAAAACCTAGACCAATCATATAGGTAACATGTCCAGCGACGAATCCTAATAAAACAGGCATCTCTAGTAAAATTGTTAAAGCTAGCCAACCGATTGTCGCCAAACTTAAGCCAAATAATATAGGTTTTTTAGCGCCGTATTGATCCAACACTCGTCCAGAAAGTGGTGCCAAAATGGCCCCGACTGTAGCACCTGGCAGCATGACTAGCCCAGCTACAAACGCATTTTTTCCAAGGACGATTTGAACAAAGTTTGGTAAGACAAAGGAAATACCTAACAATAAGAATTGACAAACTAAAAAGCCACATAAAAATAAAACAAAGGCGGGATTTTTTAAAATTGTCAAACGAACTAGTGGCTGTTCAGCCGTCGTTGCTCGTTTATAAAAAATAACAAAGCCAATAACGGCTGCCAGAAGTGAAAGCCAGCCAAACAATGTGCCAATTTTACTTAAAAATATCAACAAACCACTAAATAACAGGGCAATACCAATTAAACTAACCAAATCAAGAGTGGTGGTTTTTTTAACAGGTATTTCTGGAATAGCAGATAATCCCATAAACAAAGAAAGTAGTAAAACAGGAATTAAGAATAAAAAGATGGCGTGCCAAGATAGGGAAGATGTTAAGATTCCACCATACGTTGGACCAATGGCTGGAGCAATTGAAGTGGTCAATGTGCCTACCCCCATCATCGTTCCTCGTTTTTCTAGCGGAGTAAAGTTCAAAATAATATGAAACATCAGTGGCAAAGCAATCCCAGTGCTAGCCCCTTGGAAGAGTCGGCCTAATAACAAGATACTGAAAGATGGCGAATAGACATCAATCGCTAAACCAATCAAAAAGAAAAGATTCGCAACAATAAATAAGCGTCTTAACGAATAGGTTTTTAATAAATAATTGGATAAGGGCACCATGATAGAAATAACTAATAAATAAATCGTTGTCACCCACTGCACGGTACCGGTAGAAACACCAAATTCCTTTGTTAATGTCGGAAAGGTTACATTCATTGCTGTTTCAATTAATACGCCAGCAAAAGACATAATTCCTGTCGCTAAAACGGCAGGGAATAATCGTACGTTTTTTTGTTCCATTTAATCACCTCTATAGTTTTCATTTTTTCGTAAAAAAATAGAAGCAGTTTCTATAAGAATAGAAACCGCCTCTCTCTCGACACGCAACTTGCGTGTTATCTGTACGATTTGTTTACATGTTGCATTGTAAACAGTTTTTAGGCAATCGTCAAGCAGAAAATAATTAACGTTGCATGAAGAAACTAATAATTGCAAAAATAGCAATGTGAGCTGGATAGAAAATATAAAAGAAATTCCGCATGCCACGGCCTTTTTCACCATTATAAAGAACAATTGGAATCGCTGCTAAAATCATCATCCATTGGTGGTTCACCCCGAATAGTTCTTGGAAATTATAGCTGGCTGCTGAAATCAACGCAACAACGCCAATCGCTGAAATTTGTAACCACTTTTTGCCATGGAATAAATAAAAAGCCACAGCCAAGAGAACAAATAAAAACCCACCTTCTGTCATCATTAGTGATGGCACAATCAGATTGAAAATTTGGAAACCAATTAAGATAGCAGGGTTGCTTAATATGTCTGGAGAACTAAAAACAACGAGAGGTAGAGCACTGATTAATAAAGGCACAATAAACCAAAGAAGCCCTTTACCAATTTGTTTTTGTTTAAAATAGTCCATAGACTGCATGTAGACCGTACCTAAAAATAACGTCCCGAAAATATTATTGATAATTAAGCCACCTGTTGAAAAATACGCATTTAAAATGCCGTTCAGAATCCCCATAATCCAGAAGCCTAACAATAACCGGAACATGTATTTTCGCCGATTGCTTGTGTGAATGAAGCCTTCAGAACTTTCAAATAAGAAAATAGGTGCAGCAATTCGTCCAATCCATCCGAACCAACCAGGCACGCCTAAAAAACTAAAAAATTGCAATAGATGGTCAAAGACCATTGAAATAACCCCAATGACTTTCAAATGAAAGCCAGTTAATGTTTTACCCATAGTATAAACGCCTCTCTTTCATAAAGAACAATATAACAAAGTCCAGAAAAACCAACCATTTATTTGCCTAACAGTTATCTTACAAAATTGTTTGATTTCTTCAGCTTTTGATGAAAGAAAAAAGTGTCAAGACTAGTTTTTATAATTATTCTATGCTATAGTAAAAGTACATTTTAATAAAAAACATTTGGGGTGCTGTTATGGCTGAGATGATACCCATTGAACCTGATGCAGTTAGTACTGTCGCAGGGAAATGCCGATTTACTTTGATTTTTCACGCACTCATTCTGTCCTAGGATGAGTGTGTTTTCTTTTATCAGGGTTTATTTAAGTCACTCCTTTTGCTTTTTGTTAAGAGAAAGGAGTTTTTTTATTGAAAAAATGGTCATTGCAACAAGTCGTCTTACTCGCTTTTTTAGCCTTTTTGTTTGGCGGTGTTTTTATGGGGGCAGGGTTCCTCTATGCGTTATTGAATGCTGCGCTGTTACCATTAGGACTGAGTCCATTTGCCAATGAGCTTTTATTTGGAATGTGGACCATGGTGGCACCAATTGCAGCGATGCTGATTCCACGAGCGGGAAGTGCTGTTTTGGCGGAAGTTTTAGCCGCTTTGGCAGAAATGCTTTATGGTTCGTATTTCGGACCTAGTGTATTAATTTCTGGTGTGATTCAAGGTCTAGGTAGTGAAAGTGGCTTTTTTGTGACACGCTACAAACGGTACGATACACTAACGTTATTTTATAGTGCGATTGGGACGACTATTTTTAGTTATGTGTATGAATACTTTAAGTTTGGTTATGGCAATTACGGTCTGGGGATGAACATTGCTTTAATTAGCGTTCGGTTCGTTTCTATTTGTTTCTTTGGTATTTTCTTAACGAAAGTTATTTTACGAATGTATCAGTCTGCGCAAGGGTTAGCTGTGAAGGCAAAATGAATAGTATCCAATTAAAAGCTGTGTCCTTTTCACGAGAACAACCCTTGTTTGAAAAGACAAATTTAGCAATTCCTCAAGGAACGTTTTCCTTATTAATTGGCGATAGTGGTAGTGGAAAATCAACGCTCTTACGATTGATTGCCGGATTTGCTCCGCTTGACTACCAAGGAGAAATTTTGATTGAAGGAATGGAACGCCGACAATTATCAACTCGTGAAAAGGCGCAAAAAATTGGCATGCTGTTTCAAAACCCCAGTCAACAATTTACAATGAAAACCTTGGAACGAGAACTGATTTTTGCTTTAGAAAATCTAGGAATCCCGCCTGAAGAAATGAACCGAAAAATCCAAACAGCGCTTCAACTTGTTCAGACTCAAACCTTATTCACACGAGAATTAGCGACGTTATCTGGTGGTGAAAAACAAAAAGCGGCGTTGACAGTTCTGCTAGCAATGAACCCAGATATTCTTTTATTAGATGAACCTTTTGCAAGTATTGATCCAACCTCTCGAAAACAATTTATTCAAATTTTAGCAAGACTCCATCAAGCAGGCAAAACGATTTTGGTGTGCGACCACGATTTCAGCGATTACGCTGATGTTGTGGACCAAGTCGTCACGTTGAAAAACGGCCAGTTTGAAAAGCAACCATTGACGTTTATCAAAACAAAACCGCAGACATTTCAGCTTACAAATTCTGCGGTAAAACAACCAATGCTCCAATTGAAAAATTTTCGTTTATCTCAGGGAAAACGAGTGCTACTTGAAGAAAAAGAAGCGCTTTTTTTTAAAGGAATTACCACGTTGACGGGGCCAAATGGGGCGGGGAAATCCACCTTATTAAAAGCCATCGTTCAGAGACAAAAATATCAAGGGAAAATGTTCTTGGCGGGCCGCCGCTTGCGGGCTTCAAAAAAATTGTATCAACACATGACATTAGCGGTGCAACAAGCCAATCGTCAGTTTGTCACGTTGACTTTACGAGAAGAGCTTTTGTTTGGTCAGAACATGACAGCAGAAAAAAGAAGAAAACAAGAGGAAGCCTTAACTTTTTTAGGTTTAAAAGAAAAACTAGAGCACAGTGTTTTTCAACTAAGTGAAGGGCAAAAAAAGATGGTGCAATTAATTAGTTTGCTGAGCTTAGATTTGGACTGTTTACTTTTAGATGAACCTTTTGCTGGATTAGATGAGCGAGCATGCAATTATTTTGTTGAATGGATCAAAGAAAAAAGTGCGCAACAAGATTTTCTAATCGTCACGCATCGGCTAGAACCTCTCTCTGGCGTGAGTAATTACCGAATAGAATTGCTGCAGCAACAACTGATTATCTGGCAGGAGGAAACCACATGCAAATAAAGCAAACAAATGCAGCAATTTATGCTTCTTTGATTCTTATTTTGACCTTTGAATTATCTTTTTCTCAGTCAATTTTGGCAAATTTGGCGGTTTTTATGGGTTGTGTCATTTTTTTAATAGGCCAGCGAAAATCCCGCTTACTGCTTTGGTTATTTTTCTTGCCACTTTTACCAGCAATCGGGACGTTTTGGTCTATTTATTTGCATGGTACGAGTAGTCAACAAGCCTGGCTTTTGTTTAGTCGAACGTATGCCTTTGCCGGTTTAGGACTAGCTTTTGCTGTAGGCGTTGATTTTGAAGAATTATTGTTGTTATTGGAACAAAAGGGGCTAGCACCGAACTTTGTTTATGGAATTTTAGTGGTGGTTCACGCCTTACCTGAAGTGAAAAGAGAAATTAATGATTTAAAAGAAGCAAGCCTACTCCGTGGCAAAACGTTTCATTTTTGGTCACCGATGCTTTATGTTAAAACACTGCTCGTCGCTGTTTCTTGGCGAGATAAATATACTGAAGCAATGTCTGCCCATGGCTATGAAGAAGGAGCCGCCAGAAGTCGAAAAGAGCATTTTGTGTCAGCAAAAGTCAGTCTTGGGCTTGCTATTTTGATCATCATTTTTACCAATTTGTTTATTTTTCTAACGTAAAGGAGAAACCTATGACATTTACAGAACATGCCAAAGAACAAGCGCAAGCTTCTTGGCAAGGAAGTTTTCAGCATCCTTTTATCACAGAGTTACATGAAGGAACCTTGAGTCCAACGATTTTTCGCTACTATTTAATTCAAGATCATTACTATTTAAAACACTTTAGTCAACTTTATCGCTTGATTGCGGCACAAACGCAACAACCTCGATTGAAAAAATTACTCTTAACAAATGCGGAAAATCTCGCGTTGGGCGAATTAGCTATTCGTGAAACTTTTTTTGAAGAACTAGCGATTACGGAAGAAGAAGTTGCAGCGACACCGATTGCACCAACCGCTTATCACTATGTTTCTCATATGTATCGCCAACTTATTGAAGGAACGCCTAAGACGGCCGCAGCAAGTATGTTGCCTTGTTCTTGGCTCTATCAAGAAATTGGTGCACAGTTAGTCAAACAACACTCACCAGAGCCACTGTACCAACGTTGGATCGAAACCTATGCTGGGGAGGAAGCGTACCAACACGTCCAAGAGGAACGCCAACTGTTAGACCAATTATATGAAGAAAGTTCACCACAAGAACAAGCAGCTATGATCACCGCTTTTGTTATCAGCAGTGAGATGGAATACGCTTTTTGGGAAATGGCCTATACACACGAAACCTGGATACAAAAAGAAGAGATGAACATGTGGTAAAATAAATTTATCAAAATAGGAGGATAAATTTATGAAAAGTGTTGGTATACTATTGTTTATTGTTGGCATTGGAAATTTTGTTTATTAAGGGATTTTGATCTTACGGAAACTGCGTAAAGAAGCAAATGAGGTACGCACAACGCATAGGTTTTGTTGCACGGCTTGTGGTGAAAAATATGAGTTAAGTACTGTGGAAACAAAGGAAAAAATCAAGTGGAGTATTCATATCCGCAAAGAGACGTTGAATACACAAAAAAGCTTGTACAAATTTATTTGTCCAATCTGTGGTGAAAAAAATTTCAGGAACGATTGTATGATTTGAATATTACCAGATTGAAAGGTAGAATTCGGTATCAAGGTACAGAATTTCAGCTAAGAGAATTAGTTCTTTTTTTCTTGAAAGGTGTATTACCATTATTACTAGTACGTTATCTATTGCGATTTTTAATTTGAGCAAAATAAAAAAAACTTCCATTTTGTCACAACAAAGTGGAAGTTTTTTTTGATTCTTTAAATAGCGGTTAAATATTGCTTTTTTGACAGGGCGTGATAAGATATTCAGTGACGCAAAATCTGTTGTAACTCGCTCAGTAATAACAGAAACGCCTTGCTAAGAAAGGACTGTAGAAGCCTCATGAATTATCCAGAACCGATTGCAAAATTGATTGAAAGTTATATGAAATTACCAGGAATTGGTCAAAAAACAGCGACACGGCTTGCTTTTTATACAATTGATATGAAAGAAGAAGACGCTAATGCTTTTGCAAAAGCGCTAATTAGTGTCAAGAGAGATCTCCATTTCTGTAGTATTTGCGGAAATATTACTGAAGAAGATCCTTGTGAAATTTGCCAAGATAAAAATCGTGACCGTAGTATTATTTTAGTAGTGGAAGAACCAAAAGACGTTATGGCAATGGAAAAAATGCGTGAATATCAAGGCTTGTATCACGTGCTCCACGGGGTGCTTTCACCGATGGAAGGAACAGGACCAGAAGATATTAATATTGCCTCTTTGATCAAACGATTGCACGATGATGAAGTGAAAGAGGTTATTATAGCAACCAACGCTACCACTGAAGGAGAAGCGACGGCGATGTATTTATCACGGCTCATTAAACCAGCTGGAATCACCGTTACTCGTTTGGCACACGGCTTGTCTGTCGGCAGCGATATTGAATATGCAGACGAAATAACCTTGCTAAAAGCAGTCGAAGGACGTCGAGAAATTTAAAAGAAACATCGTTGGAAAAAGAAGTTGAAATCGAAGTAGGTCGTTTCTGTGAGAAAATGTCGCAGTTCAAGCTTTTCCGTACTTCTTTTTCAGTTTCTTTTTTTCAGCGGATGCATCACTTTAAATAGGACATAAGGATTTCAATTAGACTGATAGAGCAAGATGAAGTATAATAGATACAAGTAAAAATTGATTGGAGTTTTCGCACGTGCAGGGTATTTTTATCACATTTGAAGGTCCAGATGGCGCTGGCAAAACCAGTGTTTTGAAGGAAGTTTCTGAAAGATTAGCTAAAGAGTCAAAACGAAAAATTGTCACCACAAGAGAACCAGGCGGCATACCGATTGCCGAAAAGATTCGAACAGTTATTTTAGATCCAAGAAATGACAGAATGGATGAGCGAACAGAAGCTTTACTTTACGCAGCTGCTCGTCGTCAACATTTAGTGGAAAAAATCTTGCCAGCTTTGGAAGCGGGTCATTTAGTCCTATGTGATCGTTTTGTTGACAGCTCATTAGCCTACCAAGGCGCTGGGCGTAGAATTGGGATTGCCCCCATTGCTTCAATTAATGCGTTTGCGACAGAAGGTGTCTCACCAGATTTTACAATTTATTTAGACGTTGACTCAGATACTGGCTTACGGCGGATTCAAGAAAATCGAACACAGCAAATTGATCGCTTAGATTCAGAAGGATTAGAATTTCATCAACGTGTTCGTCATGAATATTTGAAATTAGCAGAAGAAAATCCACAACGTATCAAAAAGATTGATGCACGGATGAGTTTAGAACTTGTCGTAGAAGCAACGTATCAGGCGATTATTGAACGTTATCCAGAAAACTTTTAATTATAGGAAGGTGTAGACCATGAAGATTATTTTAGCCATTGTACAAGACAAAGATAGTAACCGATTAGCCAACGAATTTATTGATGCCAATATTCGTGCTACAAAATTATCCTCAACAGGTGGATTCTTAAAAGCGGGAAACAGCACATTTATTATTGGGATTGATGATGAACGTGTCGACGAAACATTAGCTTTAATTAAAGAAACATGTCAATCAAGAAAACAATATGTTTCAACACCTGTGACTTTAGATATCACAATGGATGGCCAAATTCCTTATCCTGTGGAAGTTGAAGTAGGCGGCGCTACTTGCTTCGTCTTACCAGTTGAAGGATTCCATCAATATTAAGATGAATGGAGCACAACAGCTACAGCAAATGCAACCTTTGCTGTACAAGCAACTCCAAAAAAGTTTTGAGCATGGTCGTCTTGCCCATGCTTATCTTTTTGAAGGAGATACAGGAACTGGAAAACAAGAATTTGGCTTATGGATGGCGAAACATGTCTTTTGTACGAATTTAGTAAATCAACAGCCTTGTAACGAATGCCATAATTGTGTGCGGATTAATGAAAATGAACATCCAGATGTTTTAAGAATTGCGCCAGATGGGCAAACCATCAAAGTGAACCAAATCCGTGAATTAAAAGCGGAGTTTTCTAAAAGTGGGGTCGAGACTGCTAAAAAAGTTTTCTTAATTCAAGAAGCAGATAAAATGAGTACCGGCGCAGCCAATAGTCTCTTAAAATTTTTAGAAGAACCAGAAGGACAAATTTTAGCTATTTTAGAAACCACTTCGCTTTCTCGAATTTTACCAACGATTCAATCACGATGCCAAACCTTACATTTTCAACCATTAGTCAAAAAAACATTAATTGATCGCTTAATCAAACAGGGGATTGGTGAAAAGACTGCAACCCTTTTAGCTGAGCTGACAAATAGTTTTGAGAAAGCAGTTGAAATCTCTCAAGATGAATGGTTTAATGAAGCTAGGGAAATCATTTTGCAATGGTTTAATTATCTAAAAAGTAATGATTTACAGGCATTTATCTACGTTCAGAAGAAAATGGTCAAAGTATTTAAGGAAAAAGAACAACAAGCGCTTAGCTTTGACTTGCTCATGGTTTATTACCGTCAATTATTGGAAGAAAGTGTTGCGACACAGCAAGCCAAAAAAGTAACGGAAGAGCAGGCGGAACGGTTGGCGCTAATTTTGAAAGCACGCCAAAAATGGACTGCCAATGTTAGTTGGCAAAATGTTTGTGAACAATTAGTTATCCAAATGATTCACCCTAAATCATAAAGTAAAAAAGTGCCAAGTGGCATTCAGTTTCATAATATAGTAGGAACTTAGTTGTTTCAGCAAGTTCCTTAACCGATTGAAGCGACGTTCACTTGAACTAGATTAGGAGGAATAAAATGGTAGAAGTAGTAGGAGTTCGCTTCCGTGAAGCCGGTCATATCTATTATTTTGCTCCTGGAAAATCTGAGTATATTTATAATGAGAAAGTACTCGTTGAATCTCAACAGTCAAAACAATTAGCTACTGTTGCTATTCCTAAAAAAACAGTCGATTCAGACGATTTACCAGAGGACCTAAAACCCATTTTAAATAAAGCAACAGCCAATGATTTAGAAAAAGAACAAAAAAATTTGGCTGATGCAGAAGCTGCCAAAAGCATTGCCAATGAAAAAATTCGAGCTCATGACTTAAAAATGAAATTAGTGCGAGTAGAATATACCTTCGATCGTAGCAAAATGATTTTTTACTTTACGGCAGATGGGCGAATTGATTTTCGTGAATTAGTCAAAGACTTAGCGGCTATTTTCCGGACGCGAATTGAGTTACGTCAAATTGGTGTCCGAGATGAAGCGAAAATATTAGGTGGCATTGGCCCTTGTGGCAGACAACTATGTTGCTCAACATTTCTAGGAGATTTTATGCCAGTTTCAATCAAAATGGCTAAAGATCAAGGGTTATCTTTAAATCCTGTCAAAATTTCGGGATTATGTGGCCGCTTAATGTGTTGTTTGAAATATGAAAACGACGAATATGAAGCCGCTAAAAAAGAATTACCAGATTATGGAAAAGAAGTAATAACACCAGATGGCAAAGGCAAAGTCGTCGGGTTGAATCTATTAAGTCGGATTGTCAAAGTTCGTCTGCATGGTCGTGAAATCGCAGCGGATTATGATTACGAAGAAATCAAAGAAGCTACTGCGAAAGTTGCTGCTGAAAAAGGTGATCAAAATGGATAAACGTTCGCTCTATGATGGATTAAATTCGTTGGAAACTGATTTAGACAGTTCCGTGACACAATTAAGAGAAATTAAAGCAGCACTCCATGAGTTGGTAGAAAAAAATACCACGTTGGAAATCGAAAACCAACGCTTACGGGAGCATCTCCAAGAACTGAATAAGTTAGCAGGAAATACAACTGAAACTGAAAAACAAGAGCTATCAAAATCACGTATGAATTTGGAAAAACTTTATGAAGAGGGCTTCCATGTCTGCAATATTTTATATGGTTCAAGACGTGAAAATGATGAAGAATGTGCCTTTTGTCTTGATGTTATTTATGGGGAACGTACGCGTTAAGTCTAGTGGAACACTGCAAATAAAAAGGAAAGGTTTGGTTTGACAGTCAATCGATTGTCAAATCAAACCTTTATCTATTTATAGAACGAAAAAGGAAAATGAGGGATGCGCTATGCAAAAACAGAAAAGTTTTGATAAGCAAACAACAAAAGGAAAATTGTATCTTGTCCCAACACCGATCGGCAATTTAGAAGATATGAGTATTCGTTGTTTAAACATATTGAAAGAAGCAACGGTGATTGCTAGTGAGGACACAAGAAACACACAAAAATTGCTAAATCATTTTGAGATTACAACACCACAAATTAGTTTACACGAACATAATTACAAAGAGCGAATTCCTCAACTGATTACACGATTGCTGAATGGTGAAACGATTGCCCAAGTTAGCGATGCAGGTATGCCTTCAATTAGTGATCCTGGTCATGAATTGGTTACAGCATGTCTTGAAGAAGAACTGGCAGTGATTGCCTTGCCAGGACCTACGGCAGGAATGACCGCCTTGATTGCCTCGGGTCTTTTACCACAGCCATTTACGTTTTATGGTTTTTTACCAAGAAAGAAAAAAGAACAGAAAGACGTGTTATCAGCATTAAAAGAAGAGCGGCCGACACAGATTTTTTATGAGTCCCCCTATCGGATTGCTAAAACGGTAGCAACGTTTGCTGAAGTCTATGGTCAAGAACGCCCCGCTGTGATTTGTCGAGAATTAACGAAACTTCATGAAGAGTATTTGCGTGGTACCTTAGGAGAACTAACAGAATATTTAGCAGAAAATACGCTAAAAGGCGAGTGTTGTTTATTAGTTAGCGGATTTACTGGTGAGAAAGAGACAATAGCAGCAATGCCAGCTATTTCCCTCAAGGAACATGTGCAAGTTTTAATGGAGGAAGAGGGACGGAGTTCCAAAGAGGCAATCAAAGAAGTGGCCAAATTGAGAAATGTAAAAAAACAAGAAGTATATAAAGAATATCATTCCATTTAAAAAGGAGAGAAACATGAGTAATTTATTGCGAGCAGAAGGCGTGTCTTATCAAGTAAATGGTCGTAGCATTCTTTCTGATATTGATTTGTCATTTGAAACAGGCAGCAATACAACAATTGTTGGTCCTTCAGGTAGCGGGAAAAGTACATTTTTAAAAATTTTATCTTCATTATTAAGTCCTACAGAAGGCGAAATTTTTTATCAAGAAGCGCCAATTACTACAATGCCAATCGAAACATACCGCCAAAAGGTTTCTTATTGTTTTCAGCAGCCAACTTTATTTGGTGAAACCGTGTATGATAATTTGTTATTTCCATTTACCGTCAGACAAGAAGCGTTTAATCAGGAAAAAGTCGTGGCATTGCTCCAACAAGTGAAATTGCCCGCTGCTTATCTTGAAAAGAAAACAGCCGAACTCTCTGGTGGTGAGCGACAACGGGTTGCTTTGCTCCGGAACATTATTTTTGTACCAGATGTTTTATTATTAGACGAAGTTACAACGGGATTAGATGAAGAAAGCAAACAAATTGTCAATCAATTGTTAAACCAATTAAACAAAGAGCAGGGAGTCACGCTGATTCGTGTCACGCATGATACCGAAGAAATTCAGCAAGCACAGCAAGTGATTCGTATTGTAGCAGGAAAGGTGGCGCCGACAGATGGATTTAGCAGTTAATAATTTGTCCTTATTTTTTTCAGCCATGCTAGTGGTGGTCGCATTAATTATTAGTACTAAAGAAAAATTAGGTTTTACCAAAGATATTATTATTAGTGTGATTCGAGCAGTCATTCAATTAGTCGCAGTCGGCTATTTATTAAAATATGTTTTTCAAGTCAATAACCTGATTTTAACGCTCATCATGGTTTTGGTGATTGTTTCCAACGCAGCCTTTAATGCAAAAAAACGCAGCCAGCAATTACAAAAGGGCTTTTTGATTTCTTTCATTGCGATTGGTTGTAGTACAGGAATTACCATTGGTATTTTGATTTTTTCTGGTTCTATTAAATTTATTCCTTCTCAAATCATTCCTATCAGTGGGATGATTGCCAGCAATTCGATGGTGGCAATTGGTTTATGCTATCGCAATTTAGATACTCTTTTTCAAAACCAACGGCAAGCGGTAATGGAGAAGCTGGCATTAGGTGCAACTATCAAACTCGCCTCTTTACCAATTATCCAACAAAGTGTGAAAACCGGAATGGCACCGACGATTGATTCTGCCAAAACTGTCGGAATTGTTAGTTTGCCTGGGATGATGTCAGGCTTGATTTTTGCGGGCGTTGATCCTGTCCATGCGATAAAATATCAGATTATGGTGACTTTTATGTTGCTATCAGCAACAAGTATTGGTTCAGTGATTGCAACTTATCTTGCCTATAAAGGCTACTATAATCAACAAAAACAATTGGTCGTATAATTAAAAAGCTGGAAATCTGTGTTTATAACTTCACGGATTTTCAGCTTTTTCTGGTTGAAATAAAGAAGTTTCAATCTCCAATTGTCAAATTAAGTGCAACACTTTATCGTAAAAAGGTCATAATTATTCTCTTTTTGTTTCTTTCATTACCAAAGTTTAGTAAAATGAAAGTAGCTTAAATTTCAAGTGAAATAAATTTAATAAAGGAGAACCATTATGAAAGGAAAGATTGTTTCAAGTACGAGTTCAGCCCAAAGTGCTGTCTCAAAGTTGACTGGTATCAACGAACATTTAGAAGCCCCAAAGGTGACCTTTTCAGGAAGTACAGTTTCAGGAATGACCAAAGGCAAACAAGTAAATGCTCAAGCTTTAACAAACTTAACAGATTTAGCCAATTGTGTCTGGAAACAAGCCGAGAAATTCCCCCAAATTGCTGAAAAAATTACTTATCGTGACCAACAATCTGCAAAGCAGTTTGGAGGTGACAAATAGATATGAGTGAAAAAGAGAGAAACGATGAACTCCACGCCACAATCACAAGAAAAATTGCCCAAGTGGAAGAACAGGAAGAGACGTTACGCCGTGAAGAACGTCAGCAAATGGAACAATTAGAGCGCACGGTTCAAGAATTAAAAAGAGAAGAAGCTAAGTACACGGATATTTTTCAACAACTACATTCATTAGGTGATGAAGACGCTCAGAAAATGAGCGATTTTTTGCAAGCGGTTACTCGTGATGTTAGAAATTCCTGTCAGAGTCAGCAACAGACACTTGTTCAACACTATCGCTCATTAAAACTGAAATTAGCTGATGACCGTGAAGCGTTGTTCAGAGAGCGAGGGCAAATGCCATGGTAAGATATGTTCGAGCAGATTCGCAAGCGCTGGTTTCAAGTATGAAAACCACAATTCAACAAGCACGGGAATTGACCATAAAGTTAAATCAAGGCAGTCAACATTTGGTTCAGTCAGTGGATGGCAAACAACTTTCAGGAGCTGCGTATACCGCTGGTAAAGGACTTTTTGAACAAGTCATTATTCCCACAATCAAACGAGCTGATCAAGCCATTCAATCGTTAGAACAGGATTTAGCAAGATATCGTCATGCTGAAATGGCGGTGGAACGCTGGTCGCTGATTGATTCAGAACTGCAACAAGAATTGATTCGTTCGCTACAACGTCAGCTTCGAACCATTGATTATCAAATTGACATGGCGAGACAATTGGAATCTTCTTTGATTGGCGAACTGGCGAAACCGCTTCTTCACGCCATTCATATGGACACACAACGTCTCCATAATGCCAAAGTTGCCTTACTGGACAAGTTGAGAGAAGCCGAACAAAAGCTAAATGGACTCAAACAATTTGACCATCAAACCGCTTTGCTTTTTGAAAATAGTTTACAACAATTGAAAATCGTGACACAATCCATTCAAATACTTAATGGTACCAAAGTGGATTCAGCCACAGGAAAGTATACATTACCAGTTGGTTTTGATCATTCTTGGTTTACTTCCGTGAAAAAACAAAGTGTCACTGATGAACAGAAACAAATTGCGTTAACCAAAGGTATGGTTGAGTTAAACTTGCCTGTAGAAGCCCAGAAATATTATCAAGAGATTATGCAGGAAGCGTTAAAAAACGTTCCTGTGAAGCAATGGGACAAAGCCATTCAAGAACTGAATCAGCTGTTATTGTTTGATGATAAAGGCAACATTTTACGAGTGATGCCGGTTAATTTTGGTGCAGGTAATGGCGTGATTATCCTGAAAAATGGCAAGAATGACAAGGAATTGACCGAGCAAGCCAACAAAGAACTAGACAAAAAACAATGGGAATCATTGAATGACTCATTGTTGCAACTGGCAACAGGCGTAGTGACAACTTTAACTGGCTTAGGGATTACTGGTTTGGACTTGGTAGGCACGTATTTCTCTGGCGGAACGCTGGCAGCTGTTGGTGTCAGCCAAGCAGGAATGGTGGCGGGTGCCACAACTATGGGCGCAGGAGCCATTACTGTCACAGACGCTATTCGGAAAATGGGTGTGGCGACTTCTTCGGTGAGCTATAGCTTTGCACGGAATTATGGACAGCAGCATAAAGATTTGAAACCGAATAATGAATACAAATCAGGGGAACATGATTATGGGTATAAGACAGATGAGTTGGGAAGGGTTTCAAATGCAGATGCTAACTTGAAACTCAAGACACATCAAGGTAGAAAACGACACAATCCGAATACACCAGATAAACAACCTGATGACCATGCGGGACATATTTTTGCAGATATGTTTGGCGGTTCTCCAGAATTAAACAATCTATTGTCGCAAGCTAAAAACGTAAATTTGAAAGAATATGGACGATTAGAACGAATCTGGAAGAAGGCGCTCCAGGAAGGAAAAGAAGTATTTGTAAAAGTGAAAATTAATTATGAAGGAAATTCTTTCAGACCATCAACATATAAAATTGATTACAAAATTGATGGTAATTGGACCAATGAAATTATAAAAAATACAAATTAATTTTAGGAGAATATATATGACTAAAATATTCGAAGATAAAATAACAGATTTACAAGTTGATATGGTTGATAGTGCCTTTCAGTACATTGAAGGAAGAGCTGATAAAATTTATTTATATGCTTCGATTGAAGAAGGAGTACTTTCTTTTAATGTATTTTATCAAATTAACAATAAAATTGTTTTTATGAGTAAAGTAAACGATGCTCTTGAAAACAATGAAAAAAAATATGATGTATCTGATGATGAACAATTAGCCACTTTAGATGCAGGATTAGAATGTTTGCAGAAGCTAGAAAGAGTATTTGAAGAATATGATAAACCTGTTCCTACCCAATTTAAGTTAGTATATGATATAAAAAGTGAACATTTAAAAATGGAATATAAATATGATTTACAGTATTCTAACACTGATGATCTTCATAGTTCAGATATTTTCATGGCTTGGTATGAGGAAGTAAAAAAAGAGGTAGAAAATCCACCATTGGAATTTGGATTTGAATAGAATTTCATTTTTTCTATTTCGATATTTAAAATATTTTTTTATTTAATCGAATAAAAAACTCTCTTTCAGTCAAACTAAAAGAGAGTTTTTTGATGTAAAATGATATTTTTTAGTACTTATTTCGTAGTTTTATAAAATGTTAAATTTTATTATTTTTAATCTAATGTAACGAAACAGGCTCTTCCTTTTGCACCAATAACTGTGTTGGCTTCCCAATGATCTAAGTTCTTTCTATTCTCAGCTTCAAGTGGATACTCATGTATTGTAGGAGTATCATTGAATTTTCCACGGCCTTCCTCTAATCGTTTGCTTCTAGTTTTTCCTTTTCGTCTAAGTTTTCTACGAATACCACGACTGTCTTTAGTGAATCCTTTATTAAACAAACCACGATAAATGGAATGGTAAATAGTATTGTAGCTAATCGTTGTATGTTTTTCCATTTTAATTCTATTCGCTATTTGTTCAGGAGACCATTGATCTTCTAGGAAAAGTTTACAAACCGTTTCTTTAAGCGGAGAAGTATCCAAGACACGTTTTCTACCACATTTTTGTTTGTTTTTTTGATAAGTTTTCTGCGCTAAAGAAGGAGAATACGGTTTTATTTTTGCGGAATGTCGTTTAATTTCCCTCGTAACTGTTGAGGGCGACCATTTGATTAACCGACCTATTTTTCTGAAAGAAAAACCAAAACTATGATATAAAAATATTATCTCTCGCTTTTGTGTAGTAAGATGTGTATATAAATTCATAGATAAAATTCCCCCAAATGCTCGTGTTAGTCTACACCATTAGACAAGAATTTTATCTATGATTTTTGTGTTGCACTTAAATTGTAAATCTGTCATTTGAAAAAGAACGGACGTTCGTATATAATAGAAGAAGGAGGCGAATCAAAATGATGAGCGAATTACGTTTTCCCTTAAAAAAAGATACGTCGAGAAAAATTATACATATAGATATGGACGCGTTTTTTGCTTCAGTTGAAGAACGAGATCATCCAGAGTTAGTAGGACATCCGTTAGTTATTGCGCGCCATCCAAGTGATACTGGGGGCAAAGGAGTGGTGACTACAGCGAATTATATTGCTCGACAGTACGGTATTCACTCGGCTATGAGTGCTCAAAAGGCGTATGAACTATGTCCAAGTGCCATTTTTAAGCCAGGTAATTATCAGAAATATAGTGAAATTTCTCAAGAAATACGTGAAATTTTTCGCCGCTATACAGATGTGATTGAACCAGTATCTATTGACGAAGCGTATTTAGATGTAACTGAAAATAAGGTCAACAGTAAGTCGGCTATTAAAATTGCGAAAATGATTCAATATGATATTTGGCATGAATTGCAGTTAACTTGCTCGGCAGGTGTTAGTTACAATAAGTTTTTAGCCAAGTTAGCATCAGATTTCCAGAAACCAAAGGGCCTGACGGTTGTCTTACCAGAAGAGGCCGAAGATTTTTTGAAAGCATTACCGATTGAAGATTTCCACGGAATCGGCAAAAAAACAGTGCCTAAAATGCATGAACTAGGGATTTTTACTGGAGCAGATTTATACAAGCAAGATGAGATGACGTTGATTCGGTTATTCGGTAAAATGGGTTATTCATTGTATCGTAAAGTCCGCGGTATCCATGATGCGCCAGTTCAAGTGACTAGAGATCGTAAGTCGGTAGGGAAAGAACATACTTACGGCACCCCTTTAACGACGGAAGAGCAGGTTACGGCTCAATTGAGACAATTAGCAGCAGGAGTAGAGCGTGCATTGCAACGAGTGCAAAAACATGGCAAAACAGTAGTCCTAAAAGTTCGTTATACTGACTATACGACGATTACGAAACGTGTGACATTACCTGAATATATTTCTAAAAAAGAAGAACTTTTCTATCAAGCAAATTTAATTTGGGAAGATGTTTTAGGTTTAGAACAAGGAATCCGTTTATTAGGCATTACCTTAACGAATTTAGATCCACTAGCGTATGAAAACATTGTTTTACCTTTATGGGAAAAAAGTTAGCCCTTTAGACACATCCTCAAGAGATGGCTAAAGGGCTAACTTTTTTAAATTGATTTTTTGATTTGTTCATAAGACGTTTCGGCGTCATGACATTTTTCCCAAATAACAGCTTTGCCAGCAGCAAGTGATTTGGGTACATCAATAATCCGTTGATTACTGCTGCCACGAAATTGTAAATTTAAATTACGTTTTGCCAGTTCAAAGCGCCCATCAACTAAAATGTCAATTGAATGGAGTAGTTCAAGCTTATCAGACGTTTCTAAAAGTAGTTCTTCAAAGGTATACCCTGACCAAGACCAGATATCTTTGGTTGAGCCAAATGTTTCCCGCACACGTTTGACTACACTAAGACAAACATCTGTATTCAGAAAAGGTTCACCACCCAAAAGAGTCAAACCTTGGACATAGTCATGGGACAAATCTTCAATAATTTGATTCATTAAAGATTCTGTAAACGGCGTTCCGTAATTGAAATTTTGGACAGCTTTGTTAAAACAACCTTCACAAGCAAAGAGACAGCCGCTCACATATAAACTATTGCGTACACCTTCGCCATCAACAAAGTTGAACGCTTTGTAATCGGCAATCTTTTTTTGGCTGTAGTCTTCGGTTTTCCATTCTTGTGGTTTCGGATTACGCATCAGCAAAACTTCTTTCTATAGAATAATCGAGTTTAATTTTTTAAATGTTTCACACGAGAGGAAATTTCTTTGTGACGACCGTGTACCATTGGGCGAGCTTGCGGGTTACCTAAATAACCACAAGTCCGTTTAACGACATCACAAGTCTTAGGATCATGATTGCCACATTCTGGACATTCAAAGCCACGTTCAGTTGGATGGAAGTCCCCTTCAAAACCACAGGCATAACAATGATCAATTGGCGTATTGGTTCCTAAATAGCCAACTTTGTCATAAGCGTAATCCCAGACAGCTTCAAGTGCTTTGGGATTTTGCTGTAACATGGGGTATTCACAGTAGTGGATAAAACCACCAGAACAGTATTTTGGATAATCCTTTTCAAAATCAAGTTTTTCAAAAGGCGTTGGATTTTTGCGTACATCATAATGGAAACTATTTGTGTAATATTCTTTATCTGTAATATTTTCGACGATGCCAAATTTTTCAGTATCTAAACGACAAAAACGGTCAGTCAAGCTTTCGCTCGGTGTAGAGTAGACACTAAAATGATAGCCGTATTCGTTGCCCCAGTTGTCGGCATTTTTTTTCAGTTCTTTTAAAATATCCAGTGTAAAGTTTTTGGCCTCTTGATTGTCCTCCCAAGCACCGCCGTAAAAGGCAGAAGCCACTTCATACAAGCCAATATAGCCAAGTGAAACCGTGGCACGTTTGTTTTTAAACAGTTCATCTACGGCATCCTGTGTAGCTAAACGTTTTCCAAATGCACCATACATGTATAAAATCGGTGCATTCGCTGGTTTAGCTTCTTTAACACGTTCAACCCGATAAACCAAAGCATCTTTAACGATCGCCAAACGTTCATTTAAAATTTGCCAGAACTTTTCTTGACTTCCTTGCGCTTCTAAAGCGATTCTTGGTAAGTTCAAGGTCACAACGCCTAAATTCATTCGGCCAACATTTACTTCTTCACCTTGTTCGTCTTTCCAGCCTTGTAAAAAGGAACGACAGCCCATTGGTACCTTAAAACTACCTGTTAGTTCAACGATTTTATCATAGTTTAAAACATCAGGATACATGCGTTTTGTTGCGCATTCAAGTGCCAGTTGTTTAATATCGTAGTTTGGATCAGTAGGTTGCGCATTGACGCCGCGTTTAATTGTGAAAATCAGTTTTGGGAAAATAGCTGTTCGTTTTTCAATCCCTAAACCATTAATTCGGATTTGTAAAATCGCCCGTTGAATTTCTCGCTCAAACCAGTTGGTACCTAAACCAAATCCCAGAGAAGTAAAAGGGGTTTGTCCATTGGAAGTAAATAAAGTATTAATTTCATACTCAAGACTTTGCATGGCATCAAAAATATCTTTTTTCGTTTTCTTCCGAGCGAATGCTTTTTGGCGTTCTTCTCCTTCAATCCATTCTTGCGCATCTGCTAAATGTTTTTCATAATTACGTTCCGCAAAAGGCGCTAATAATTCATCAATCCGATCGGCAGAGCAACCACCATATTGACTGGAAGCTACATTGGCAATAATTTGAGAAATTTGTGCAGTGGCCGTTTGAATTGATTTTGGTGATTCGACATCAGCGTTCCCAATTTTAAAGCCATTGTTTAGCATGCCTTTAAAATCAATTAAACAGCAGTTTGTCATGGGCGTATATGGATGATAATCTAAATCGTGGTAATGAATGTCGCCTTTTTGATGGGCATTAGCCACATGTGAAGGCAACATCTTTAAACCAATTGATTTTCCAACAATCCCAGCGGTTAGATCACGTTGCGTATTAAAAACGTCACTGTCTTTGTTGGCATTTTCGTTCACGACAGTCTGATCTTTATTAATTAATTTGCCGATAGATACATTAATATCAGTCGCTTTACTACGCTCAAAATCACGTTGGGTTCTGTAATGAATGTATTCTTCGGCTAAGGCATATTCATTGTTGGATAGCAGAGTATGTTCCACAATATTTTGAATTTCATAAATTTTTACGTTATTGGTAAAACGTTCGGCAATTTCTCGATTGACATCGGCAACAATCGATTGGACTTTTTGATGTGTCAAAGGAGTGACTTGGTCATGTATTTTTTGTTCAGCTTTGATCAAAGCGTCGTATATTTTTTGATCATCGAAAGTCACTAAACGACCATCTCGTTTGACGACTTTAATTGTTGAGAGATTAACATCCTCGGCTTTTTCATCAGTAATCTTCATCATTTTATCCAGCTCCTTATATCTCGTTAGTAACTATCCTAATACAAAGATCGGCTAAATTCAATCGATATATTGCGTATTTTTAGTAAAATATCACTAGACAAACACTATATATTGTGCTTGTGCTGTTTTGAAAAAATATGAAAACAAATGAAGAAAAGGATTGAGCAAATTTTTTTGCGTGAAAAAAATTCTTTGTCCAAATTAAAAAACAGCAAAGAGTTTTTTGCCAAATTGCTAAAAGCAACACTAAAAAATAACAATTATTAAATAATAATTGTTTGCAGATTTATTCACGAAATGCCAATTATTCTTTGACTACCGAACGATATTGTAAGATAAAACGATGTTCATTCAGATTTTTTCTTGGTAAAATAAGAGTAATAACAAAACGTTGGAGCGAGAAAAATGAAAAAAATTGTAGAAGTAAATCATGTCAGCAAGACATATGGTCGTTTAAATAATAAAACAGAAGTATTAGATAATATTTCGTTTACCGTTGATGAAGGCGAATTTGTGGGGATTATGGGTCCCAGTGGTGCTGGTAAATCGACACTGTTGAATGTCTTATCCTCGATTATTTTGCCAACCGCAGGAATCGTGCGCATTGCCGGACAAGACATTTTAAAAATGCGAGATAATCAATTAAGTGATTTTCGGAGAAACGAAATGGGGTTTATTTTTCAATCGTTTAACCTAATTGATACGTTAAATGTGAAGGACAATATTCTGTTGCCTTTAGCTGTAGAAAAAGTTTCATTAGAAGAAATGGATAAACGTTTGTTACATGTGACTTCGATTTTGGGGATTCAGGAGCTTTTATCTGCTTATCCACCAGAGATATCTGTGGGACAAAAACAACGGGTAGCAGCTGCTCGTGCTTTGATTACGAACCCTAAAATTATTTTTGCAGATGAACCAACTGGCTCGCTGGATTCAAAATCAGCAACAGAATTGTTGAAATATTTAGCTGAAATTAATCTACATGATGATGCCACAATTTTGATGGTGACACATGACCCGTACACGGCCAGTTTTTGCAATCGCATCTTATTCATTAAAGACGGTGCGATTTTCTCAGAAGTTGTTCGTCAAGGATCACGTAAGGAATTTTTTAATCGTGTGATAGATATGCAAGCAACGATTGGTGGAGGCGGGCGCGCAAATGATTTTTAAACTATCATTAAAAAATTTAAAAGCTCATGTACCTAATTATCTGGTTTATTACATTAGTATGACTTTTGCAGCGGTCGTTTATTATTGTTTCCGTGCGATCGCTTACAACCAGCCTCTTGTCGCAGGTGCAGGCCGTGATATCGAAATTAAGCGATCTTTAGGACTCGGTAGTACCTTAGTCACCATTATTATTTTAGGCTTTATGTTGGCAGCAAATCGCTTTTTTATTGGCAAACGTAGCCAAGAAATTGGCTTGTATCGATTAATTGGTTTGAGAAAGAGCCAAGTTTCACTAATTTTTTTAGTGGAAAATTTAGTTTTAGGCTTTGTTTCACTAATTAATGGGATTATTTTAGGAGTGATTTTCACCAAGTTGTTTTCAATGATTTTAGCCAAAGTTATGTTTTTAGAAGTGCCCAGTTTCTTCTATATTTCTTGGCGTTCCGTTATTGAAACCGGTGTAGCTTTTGCATTTATGATTTTGATTGTCTGCTTAAGAAGTATTTGGATGATTTATCGTTATCCATTGTCGCAGCTTATGCACCAAGAAAAAATTGGTCAAATTAATTATAGTCGTTTAACGAAACGGCGGCAGTTTCTAGGTATTTTAGGTCCTATTTGTTTACTGGCCGGTTATTTTATCGCGTTTGATTTTCGTAATTTAGCGACAGGTATTGTGTATAAACAATTAAATGATTCATTGGATATCTCGATTCCAATGATTATTACGTTGACGCCTTTTATCATTTTGGGTCTCTGTGTGGTGGGAACGTATTTATTTTTCCGTTATACCATGTATTTTATCATTCGCTTATTTAATCATAGAAAAAAATGGTATTACCAAGATTTACGCATGATTACTTTAGGCAATGCCAAACGCTACTTATTTAAAAGTAGCAAAACACTCACTGGTTTGACCTTGTTAATTGCGACGGCCTTGAGTGGGATCGGCGTGATGGTTTTTGTGTATACGATTAGTATGCACACGGTCAACAGTGATGGCCCCGTGGACTTTTTAGTTTCACAGGAAAGCTATCCTAAATTGAAGAAAGTTCTCGATGAAGCGAAGGACACCAAAATAAAAAATGAAGTGACACTTTCTTATAAAATTACTGGAATTGAACGCAGTTTGCGAATTGGTCAAGCGCCAGAGGAACAAGAAACGATTGAAGCAGTTAATGTTTTATCTTTCTCCAACTACCGTAACTATCAAAAAATTAATCCTTATTTAAACGATTTACATTTAAAAAATGACCAAAGTGTTATCTATATGGATAGCTTTACCAATATTTTAAGTGGTATGTCTCGTTATGAATCGAAACTGCAATTTGTTGAAGGGGAGAAGGCACAATTACAACAAGTGCTGCCTAACTATCTAGGCAATTTTTTATTGCAATATTCCTTACCAACGATTGTCGTTTCCGATGCCCTTTATCAGAAAGTGACAAAAAATTCCATTCAGTATCAGATTAACGCCGTAAATGTTGACACGAAAAGCCGTGAAAAACTTTATGAAGCTGTAAATAAACAGATTGCCACAGAATGGCAAGCGCCAATTTTGTATAAGTATGAAAAAAATAACCAGCAGTTGAGTGGTTTTGCCAAACAAATGCCTAACGAAGAGGCAAAGAATACGCAAGATGATGTCACAGAAACTTGGCGGCTAAATATGAATGATCGCTACGCCTCTTTACGCTATGAACGAAAAATTAACGGCTTGACTTTATATGTCTCCATGTTTGTGGCAATTTTAGCGTTGTTTATTACGGGCAGTATTTTGATGTTACGACAACTGTTTTCAGCTGTAAGTGAGCGTCAAGATTACGTGACTTTAAAACGGATGGGTGTTTCTAGTAAAGCGATAACTAAGCAAATTTATCGACAGAATAGTTTGATTTTCTTTCCGCCGATGGTCATTGGGATTTTGCATACCACCTTTGCTATTTATTTGTTAAGCCAATTTATTAAGAGTCCAGGATATTTGTTAGTATATCTTTCTTGTGGAATCTTAATAATTGTTTATCTAATTTTTTATATTTTAACGTCTGCCATTTATGCGCGGATGATTCGACACATCCATTTTTAAAAAACTGTAAAAGCCGTTGTGAAGCGGTTTTTACAGTTTCTTTATGCGAAAAAATTATGAGAGTTCCGTTTATGAAAATCATGAAAATTTAAGAAGTGACGAAATTGTTAGTTTTTTTATTAAATTGTAAGAAATTTCAATGGACTTTGCTGAAATATAGCATAAAATAATGGATAGCGATTAACCTTAGGAGGTGAATGATAATGAAAACAACTTTTCAGAAAATTCTCAATAACGAAAGTCTTAAATTCATCGGTAAAACGTTATTTTATTCTTTCATTGTCATTGCATTAATTTATCTTTATCATTACAAGAATATCAATGGAGGAACCTTCATTTATAACGAGTTTTAAGGAGGCGGCTATATATGGAAAAAGTAATTAATATGATTCAAACGATTGATGAATGGGCACGTAAAGAACCCCAACGTCCTGTTTATTTAACCGAAGAAAAAGTCTCTACGTATGGAGAGTTAAAAGAAAAGTCAGACAATCTAGCTGCTTATTTAGCCGAGCTGAAAACGGACAAGTCAGCGATTGTCGTATACGGAGAATTAGATTTTGAAATGATTGTGAGTTTTCTAGGCGCATCGAAAGCTGGTTTTAGCTATATCCCCATTGATGCACATACACCAAAAGAACGCATTGAACTAATTCTAAACGTAGCCAAACCAACCGCAGTGATTGCTGTGCATGAATGGCCTGAGTTAGCCACCGAAGTGCCAGTAATTACGGCGGAAGAATTAACAGAAATGATGATGCATGCACCCCGACATGCGCCTGCGTTGACGCCTGTCACAGGAGCAAGTAATTACTATATCATTTTCACTTCAGGGACAACTGGTGTACCAAAGGGTGTGCAAATCAGCCATGATAATTTAGTTAGCTTTACGAATTGGTTGTTGCAAGATTTTGGTTTAGAAGAAGGGGCCCGCTTTTTAGCACAGGCACCTTATTCGTTTGATTTATCGGTGATGTCTATTTATCCCGCATTGGCGTTAGGCGGCTCATTAACTCCGTTACCCAATGAAATCATTAACGATTTTAAACAATTATTTACGCGTTTGCCACAATTAACAATCGACGTCTGGGTTTCAACACCGTCCTTTATTGAATTGTGTCTAATGGAACCAAGCTTCGATGGTGAACATCTACCAGCACTGCGCACGTTTTTATTCTGTGGAGAAGAATTACCAAAACCAACGGCTGAGAAATTAGCCGCTCGTTTCCCAACTGCGCATATTTATAATACGTATGGGCCGACAGAAGCGACTGTAGCGATTAGTGCCATTGAAATCACTCAAGAAGTTTTAAAAAGTGTTCAACGTTTACCAATCGGGTATGTGAAAGAGGATACGCAAATTTATATTATGGAAGGTATGTCAAAATTACCTGCAGGTGAAATTGGTGAAATCGTCATTGCTGGACCAAGTGTTTCCAAAGGCTATCTAAATAATCCTGCGAAAACAGCTGAAGCTTTTTTCCAATTAGATGGCGTACCAGCTTATCGCACAGGCGATGCTGGAAAGTTAGTCGATAACCTATTGCAGTATGAGGGACGCTTAGATTTTCAAATTAAATTGCATGGCTACCGCATTGAGTTAGAAGAAGTAGATCATCACTTAACGAATGTTTCCTACGTGAAACAAGCAGTCGTTGTGCCGAAATATCAAGGAAATAAAGTCCAACAATTAATTGCCTATGTCGTTCCGCAAGCACATGAATTTTCAAGTGATTTTCAATTAACTAAGGCAATTAAACAAGAATTAGCCACGTTGACAATGGACTATATGATTCCGCAAAAATTTGTATATGTTGAACAATTACCTTTGACAAGTAATGGCAAAATTGATCGGAAAGGGTTGATGAATGAGGTGAATGCCACATGATGAATTTTCCTCATATGATTCCCTATAATGCGCCGTATTACTTTGTTCTGCTAATTGCGGCCTTGTTGCCGATGATTTTAACTTTAGCCATTAAAGGGACACGTTGGCCTTGGTACCAAACACTCGTGACACTGGTCTTTCTATATATCAGTTTTGGTGGCGAATTTTGGCAACAAGGAGTCGCTCTGATTGTATATGTTATTTATCAAACGTTACTAACGTGGGGCTATGCGGCTTATCGAAAAAATAAAAATGCAGGTTGGGTCTTTTATCTGGCTGTCTTTTTAGCTATATTACCGCTTGTTTGGGTGAAAGTTTCTCCCTTCATGACAGGCAAAACAACTTTACTTGGCTTTTTAGGGATTTCTTATTTAACCTTTAAAGCGGTCCAAGTGGTCATGGATTTACGGGATGGCGTAATGAAAGAATATCATCCGTTTCGTTACATTCAGTTTCTCTTGTTTTTCCCGACTATTTCTTCAGGACCCATCGATCGTTATCGGCGCTTTGAAAAAGATTTGAAAAATCCGCCGAGTGCGGAGAAATATTTAGACTTTTTAGAAAAAGGAATTTTTTATTTATTTCTAGGATTTTTATATAAGTTTATTATCAGTCATTATCTTGGTGGTGTCTTTTTACCACATGTGGAAAAAATGGCCTTGGCACAAGGTGGTTTATCTTGGTGGACAGTCGGCTATATGTATAATTACAGTTTGTATCTATTCTTTGATTTCGCAGGCTATAGTTTACTGGCCGTTGGCACAAGTTATTTAATGGGCTATGATACACCAATGAACTTTAACAAACCGTTCCTAAGTTGGAATATTAAAGAATTCTGGAATCGTTGGCACATGACCTTATCTTTTTGGTTCCGTGATTACATTTACATGCGCTTAATGTTTTTCTTAATGAAAAAGAAAGTCTTTAAAAGTCGGATTGTGACTTCTAATATTGGTTACTTTGCATTGTTCTTAATTATGGGCATTTGGCATGGATTAACGTGGTTCTACATCGCTTATGGGCTCTACCATGCAACACTAATTTGTGTAACAGATGCTTGGCTACGTTTTAAGAAAAAACATAAAGACAAGATACCATCAAACAAATTTACACATGCATTTGCAGTCTTTTTAACTTTCCAAGCGGTTTGTGTCAGCTTCCTGATTTTCTCAGGATTTTTAGACAAACTATGGTTTAAATAAACAAAAATAAAAATATAAAGGGGCAATTTACAATGAACATTCAAGAAACAGTATTAAACATTTTAGAAGATATTACAGGAACAGACGAAGTTGTGAACAATCAAGACATTCAATTATTTGAAGAAGGATTATTGGACTCTTTAGCAACGGTTCAATTATTAGTAGAAATTGAAGGACAATTAGGAATCCAAGTTCCTGTATCAGACTTTGACCGTGAAGTATGGGGAACACCAAAACAAATCATTCAACAAGTGGAAGCTTTACAATAATGTCTAGAAAAAAACGACTAATCAGAATCTTAGGTCCAGTGCTTTGTTCAGCGGTCTTGGTTGCAGTGTTCTTTTTTGCACCGTTCAGAATCAATTTAACTTCCGAAAAAACGTTGAAGGAAGCATCAACGTCAATGGCACCGAACGTTTTAAAAGGCAATGTGATTAAAAACAAAGCAGTGGCTTCTGGTAAATATGTTCCTTTTTTTGGCTCTTCTGAATTAAGTCGATTTAGTGCTTTCCACCCTAGTGTGCTCTCTGAAAAGTATCAACGGAACTATCGACCGTTTTTACTAGGAGAAGCGGGCACACAGTCATTAACCCAAGCAATGGTCATTCATTCGATGGGCGATGCGATTGCCAATAAGAAAGCGGTCTTTATTTTATCTCCGCAATGGTTTGTCAAAAAGGGTGTACCTAATGATAGTTTTGGTGCACACTATTCACAATTACAAACCTATCAATGGTTAGCTAATTTAACCGAATTAACCAGCGGTGACCAATATCTAGCACAACGTTTGATCAAATTTCCAGTTGTTCAAAAAGACAAAGTCTTAATGGAAACCTTGGCAAATCTGCAGGCAGGGCAACTTCCCCAACGCTCTCAACGAGATTATTTTATAATGAATCTCCGTTTCTTGAATCGTGAAGATGAATTGTTTAGCCAAATTGGCATGGTTAGCAGAGAACCAATTGTTGAAAAAGATATGAAACAATTACCTGCTACTTATAATTTTAATGAATTAGATCAGCTAGCTGGAAAAATTGCGGCAAAAGCCATTAATAATAATAAATTTGAAATAAGTAACGGTTTTTATCGCCAACGGATTAAACCAGTTTTACCGAAATTAGCTCATTCACAAAAGAAATGGGATTATCGTTTTTCTCCAGAATATGGTGATTTCCAAGCTGCGTTAGAACAGTTAGCAGAAAAAAATGTCGATGTTTTATTTGTAATCCCACCTGTTAACAAACGTTGGTCGGACTATACGGGCTTGTCACAAGATATGTTGCAACAAGTAGCACGCAAGCTGAAATATCAACTTCAAGAGCAAGGCTTTACTAACATTGCTGACTTCTCAACATGTAGTAATGAACGTTACTTTATGGCGGACACGATTCATTTAGGTTGGCGTGGTTGGCTCGCTGTTGATCGTCAAGTAGATGAATTTATGAAACAACCGGCGTCTAAAAAGTTAGCGTATCAAATTGATGATCGTTTTTATCAGACAGATTGGCAACAACAAAATCCATTGGTCTTACCTCAATTTTAAGAAGGCAAGATGGATCAAGTACCAATTATCTGAAGCGGACTAGAAGCGCTTCGTAACAATAAAAATAGCCTGTACCTGCCGTTGAATAACGAGCGTGCAGGCTGTTTTTTCGTTTATTTTTAGTGGAGAACGTTGCTCAATTTATTTTTTGTAAGTATTTTTTTAGTTCGTGGTATAATGGATAAAATTGGTTTTTGAGGGGAGTTATTTTTATGGATGCAAAAGAAGAAAAAATGTTAATTGATTTAACAAGTGCTAAAGGGATTGCTGGGAATGAAGACGAAGTACGTTCGTTATTTAAAAAGTATGCAGCACCGTATGCGGATAAATTTTTATATGATGGCCTTGGCAGTATTATTGCAAAAAATGTTGGTGATAAAGAAGGACCAAAAGTCTACATTTCTGGGCATATGGATGAAGTCGGTTTCATGGTTACCCAAATCACAGAAAAAGGCTTTTTAAAATTTCAAACCGTTGGCGGTTGGTGGGGGCAAGTGATGTTGGCCCAACAAGTTCAGATTAAAACCACGACTGGTAAGGTTTACCATGGTGTCATTGGGTCTAAACCACCGCATGTGTTAACAGCGGAAGTTCGTAACAAACCCTATGAGATTGCAGATATGTTTATTGATATTGGTGCAAGTAGCGATCAACAAGTTGCAGAATGGGGGATTCATCCAGGGGATATGGTGACACCATATATTGACTATCGTCGCATGAATGATACAAAATTTTTATTGGCAAAAGCGTGGGATAACCGAATTGGTACGGCCGTTTCATTAAAAGTTTTAGAAAATTTAGCGACAGAAGGGCACCCCAATATTTTATTTGCAGGCAGTGATGTGCAAGAAGAAGTTGGGCTACGCGGTGCACAAACAAGTACGCATCTTGTGAATCCAGACATAGCGTTTGCTTTAGACACAGGAACAGCTGGTGACACACCAGGAATGACACCTAAAGAAGCCGACTCTGTTTTAGGTGAAGGCCCACAAATTTTGATTTATGATGCATCGATGATTCCGCATAAAAAATTACGTGATTTTGTTATTCAAGTGGCGGAAGAAAATAACATTCCCTTCCAATATACAGTGATTACAGGGGGAGGTACGGATGCTGGCCGCATGCATTTAACGCGCAACGGGATTCCATCATTAGCCATCACGGTGCCTGTTAGATATCTGCATTCACATACCTCAGTTATTCATGAAGATGATTATTTCAACACAGTCAAATTAGTCACAGAAGTGGTGAAACGTCTAGATAAAGAAACAGTCGCTAAATTGACTAGTTATTAGTTTCAGAAAGGATGGAATGAATGAAAAGTTTAGTAACAAATTCGCAACATCGTGCCAATGCTCGCAGAGCCCTTGATGGGCAATGGGGAATCATGGCTTGGTTAACTTTCTTAGGAGTGGTTTTACAGAGCTTCTTAACATCGATTGTGCAAAATTTATTTTCTGGTGAAAATCAAGTTTTTCAAAGTAGTTTTGCCGCAGTATTACTGCAAATTTTTGTTTTATTCGCGTTAAGTTATGCGCTATATTACGCAGCCTTGAAGGTGTTGCGTGGTGAAAAGGTGCGGGTCAATATTTTAATGAGTGTTTTTCAAGGAAAATATTATGGTCCGCTATTTGTGGTCAACCTACTTCAAAAAGTACTTGAACGTGTAATTGGTTTGTTATTTTTGTTACCAATTCTATTTGGGGCAGGGACAACCTTGTATTTCAAATTGATGTTTAATACAGTTACACCAGAGGAAGTCCAAGCCTTTTTCTTAAATGATTTTTCCTTTTTCCTAGCGTTTGGCGTCGCCTCTATCTTAATCTTTTTAATTGGTTTATTTGTGAGTGGCGTTTTTCAATTTGCTGTGTGGCTACGTTTTGATAATCCAGAACTGCCAATTATGATGGCGTTAAAACAGGCGTTATATTTAATGAAAAATCGTTTTTGGCAATATTTATGTTTACAATTTTCTTTTATTGGTTGGTATATTGTGGGCTTTTTAGCTATTGGTATCGGTCTATTATGGGTGATTCCTTATAACTATGTAGCGTTAGCTAGTTTTTATCAAACTGCCTTAGAAGAAAAAGGTTTAGCCGAAGAATAAAATAGAAGCTTGAATCCTTCGTCATCTCGACAAAGGGTTCAGGTTTTTTCTTTGGTATTTTTGTGAAAATTTAAGCGTTTTAACCTCGTTTTTCCGTTATTTTATGGTAACATGGAAGTATCGTATTGAAGGAGGTTGTCCACACATGAAATTGACTGTCTTAGGCTGTTTAGGTGCTTATCCATACAAAGGAGAAGGAACGAGTTCCTATTTGTTAGAATCTGAAGGCTTTCATTTGCTTATTGATGCAGGCAGTACGACATTAGTGCGTTTAGAAAACTATCTAGATCCATTGAAATTAGATGCTGTCATTCTGTCGCATTATCATCATGACCATATCGCAGATTTAGGCGTTTTACAATATTATCGTCAGCTTTATCCAACGCTGGAACCGACTCCTATTTTGCCAATATATGGCCATACACAAGATCAAATGCATTTCAAAGAACTAACGCTTCCTAACGTTTCCGAAGGGAAAGAGTATTTTGAAGCAGAAGAGTTGGCAGTAGGACCATTTTTGATTACTTTCATGGAAACGATTCATCCTGTCACTTGTTACGCGATGCGGATTGTTGAAAAAGCGACCGGCAAAGTCTTTGTCTTTACAGGAGACTCTGGTTACTTAGCAAGTTTTGAAGACTTTGCAAAAGACGCGGATTTATTCTTAGCGGATACGTACTTATTTGAAGGTAATGAACGACATCATGCACACTTTACGTCAAGAGAAGCGGGTGAAATTGCCAAAGCAGCACAAGTCAAACAATTGATGTTGACCCATTTACCACAACATGGGTCATTGGAACAACTACGTGAAGAAGCGCAAAACTATGCTGGAACGGAAATTCCAGTGACATTAGCCCAACCAGATTTAACAGTTGAGATTTAAAAAAGTAACTATACCAAGGGAGAGAACCGATTGTGATTTTTGTACCGAATGAAAATAATGACCCACGAGTGAACTTAGCAATTGAAACATATTTGTTAACAGAAATGCCTTTAGATGAGCCCATTCTTTTATTTTACATTAACGAGCCGTCAATCATTATTGGCCGTAACCAAAATACAATTGAAGAAATTAACAAAGAATATGTAGATGAGCACGGCATTCATGTTGTTCGTCGCTTAAGTGGCGGCGGCGCCGTTTATCATGATCATGGTAATTTGAATTTTAGTTTTATTATGCCAGATGACGGCAACTCTTTCCGTGATTTTGCGAAAGTTACCCAACCAATTATTCAAGCATTGCACGACTTAGGCGTTGAAGGTGCCGAATTAAAAGGGCGCAATGACCTAGTGATTAATGATATGAAGTTTTCAGGAAATGCGATGTACGCTACCAACGGCCGCATGTTTGCACATGGAACCTTAATGTTTGATAGTGATATTGATGAAGTTGTAAATACATTGAAAGTACGGAAAGATAAAATCGAATCTAAAGGTATCAAGTCTGTTCGTTCACGGGTAACAAACATTAAACCATTTTTATCTGAAGATAAACAAGAGATGACAACGGAAGAATTCCGCCAAGAAATTCTTTTGAAAATTTTCGGCGTAGATTCGATCGACCAAGTTAAAACGTATGAATTAACTGATCAAGACTGGGCGGCTATTAACAAAATTTCAGAGCAATACTATCGCAATTGGGATTGGAATTATGGTAAATCACCAGCATTTAACTTAGAACGTCGCCATCGTTTTCCAATTGGTTCAATTGAAATGAAAATGAATGTGGCGGATGGTGCCATTCAAGAAATTAAAATCTTTGGGGACTTCTTTGGGCTTGGTGAAATTAAAGATGTTGAAGATATTTTAACCGGCGTGAAATATGATAAAGCTTCTTTAGAAGAAGCCATTGATCAAATTGACGTTAAAAAATACTTTGGCAACATCGAAAAAGAAGATTTGCTTGGGTTAATTTATTAAAAAAAAGACAGCCGTTTCAAAGTAAGTAGTTCAGTTTTGGAGTACAAAAAGTGAAAATGTAAACCTAAATGAGTATCAAATTGCAACTGAATTTGATACTCGTTTTTTATTGTTAAATCAACGTTTGTTGTTAATTTACACCACAAAATGTAAGTTAAAATGTATATAAAAATGCGAACGTGAAATAATTATTGTAGGAATGCAAATTGGTGTGTTAAAATGGTTACAATTTACTAAGCAAAAAGGGGTGCATTTTCCTATGCAATTTCTTGAGCCAAAAAATAAGAACGCTAAGTCTGTGGATTGGGAAATATCAGAGCAAGTAAGGGTGATAGTTAAGCAATACGCTGAATATGCAGAGCGTACTGAAAGCGAAGCAGTGGATGAATTCTTATTGAACATTTTAGACGATAAGAAGTTTATTGAATGGATTGCCAACAAGCGAAGTAATAAGCGGATTGTTGAAAAAATGGGTATCAAAGATAGAGTGGGTTGATAGACAATGACCAAGCTTAAAAGATTAGCCACGAAGGAAGATGAAATTGTAGATGTTAAAATTCCGATTTCAAACGAAGAATTAAAAGATAGGGCTAAACAATATGATTTATTAACTCCAAAACGATTTGCAACAAGGTATAACAAAATGTTGTTCTTGCCAACGTCTTTTAAATGGAACGGTTCTGAATATCCCATTCAATATAATTACTGCATCAATCCGTTTTGTTGTAATTTTGGGAAAGAACAGCACAAATTCAAAGATGTAAAAGGGAAACCAAGTCGATATAAAATGACTGGTAGTTCCAAAGATAAAGGTCATAAAGGTATGTACTGCAATGACAATCCTATTGGCAGAGGTGTATCGCAAAACTGTACAGTAACCCCTTTATCTAATTGGTCTGTTGTTGAAGAAATTAAACGCCTTATAGAAATCAATAGCATCCAAGATGTTGAGCCAGATTATCAATTTCATAAAGAAGGCTGCTCGGAAGAAGAATCAACCCCATTCAATGAGCCGAAGCAATTTTACAAAAGGGGGAAAAGTAGGGGCAAATCTCAACGCTATCAATGTAAGGCGTGTAAGAAGTTCACTAATGTTCTACCAAAAAGAGAAGAAACCACTACTTATCACCAACAAAAGAACACCATTCTTCCAATGTTCGCTAAGATGGTTGTTGGAAGGGTTTCAGTCAGTCGTACTTGTGATATTTTAGGAATTGGAGTTGGAACCTACTATCATAAGCTGGAGTGGCTGTATAGGCGTTGTTTGGAATTTTTAGAACGATATGAGACACAACCCCTTCAAACAAAGAAATTTAACGAGATGTGGCTTAATACGGACAAGATGCACTACTACCTAAATAACGTCCGTAAGAAAGGACAAGGTTCAAAGAAATATACGGGGTTTGAAGACCTTAATATGCAAACGTATATAGTTGTATCTGCTGAGGTCTTATCAAGATATGTGTTCCGTTCTGATGTTGCCTATGATTGGAATATTTCAATGGATGAATTAAATGAAGATACAAGAAAATTCAAAGAAGACCATCTCAATACTTTTAGTCGTAAAAATGATAGGTTAGATTGGTCTTATTATCCACAAGAACCATCCGCTAACGATAGCGAAAATAGGAATGCTTATCTTCACGAATTAGGGAAAATTACTAATAGGAGTAGATTTGTCGATGGTTTAAATGTTGATGCTCCTTATACTACAACTGCTCACTATTGGTTAATTAAACAAATGGTTAATGCCGACGAATGGCGAATGATTAGTGATGATGACTTCTCTATTAGAAACGCCTTTTATAGAGTATTCACGAAAGAATTAAGGTTGAGCGATGCACATCATTTTATTTGCCAAGTTAACAAGACGAAAAGCAGAAAACAATGCTTAAAAGAATTCGGACAAGCAAAAGCAGAACTGCTCGATTGGGGAGATATCAGAGGATTCAAAACAAAGTTTCTACGGACTTTGGCATCTCATTATCTAACTGAATTACTAACAAGTCATCAATTCCACGAAGAGGCTATTAGTAAAGATGGAGAAAGATATCGCAAATATGCCGATAACCCTATCAAACATCCATTAGCCACTAAGGATAAAGGATTTTATTCAGTTGATTGTAGAACGGATTTATCTGCTCTGGAACCAAACGAAATCGCAAAGATGCTATTAAATGTTAATGACCATTCGACCAATAGCTTTATTCAACAGATAAGACGTTATATATCATCTCTTGAAAGACCATTAACAACAGCTCGTGGTGATAAGAAGAGCTATATTTACGCTAACTTCAATCCGAAGTATGCTCAATTTGCGATTACAATTCTAAGAACTTACTACAACTTTTGTCGCCCTTTTAAATCAGCGGATAAAAAGGTTTTGACACCTGCTCAAAGATTAGGGATTACAGATAAACAATTTGATTGGAAAGATATAATTTATTTCAAATGACAAAAAGAGCTTGGAGTAATCCCAAGCTCTTGTGCTTTATCTTTACTGTTCTTCTTCAATTAACGCACCCGTTAACTCAATAAGTTTTTTCTTTCATATACATGAAAATAGTAGTTATACGGATTTTTATCATTCTTTATCCCTTTTTGGGCAAATACCTCATTCCATTCCTCATAATTCACTTCTGGAAAAAAAGTATCTCCTTCGAATTCATGATGTATTTTTGTGATGTACATTTTCTCAACATAAGGGAAAAACAAATTATAAATCTGTTCTCCTCCGAAAATAAAAATTTCTTCTTCGTTTTTACATAACTCAAAAACATCTTCTATTGAATGAACAATTTCACAACCATTAAAGGTAAACCCCTTATCTCTCGTCAGAATAATATTTCTTCTGTCAGGTAAGGCTCTTCCGATTGATTCAAGGTTCTTCCTACCTAATATTATCGGATGTCCCTTTGTAGTATTTTTAACATATTCCCAGTCCTTGGGAATCCTCCAAGGAATGTCATTCTCTTTGCCAATCACTCTATTCTTATCCATCGCAGCAATCAAAGAAACTTTCATTTATAACACAGCCTTTTTAACTAATTTACCATCTAATTTCTTATTTCTATCAAAAAACCTTTTCTCATTATCCTGCCCGTTAGTTGAATAAGCAATTTTTTCTATAAGTTATATTATCATAATACCACAAAATCACAAATTTTCATTCAATTATCATTTTCAATTGCATTTTATAAATCATTTTGTATGTAATTTGGTATGTAAGTTAAAATGAAAAAAGTAGTCCATTTTGAAGTACATTTTGTCATTTTGTACTCCAAAACTGAACTACTTAGTTTCAAACGGTTGTCTTTTTTCTAGCTAAAAATAATTTTTAGCTTTTAGAAAGGTAGTGCTATGTGCAAAATCGTCGAAACGATTTTTATCAGGGAACTATCAAATAGCTCGCCTGCATATGTACTTGAACCAAGTCAAGTCCGGGAATTTGGTTATGTGCTTCACTATAAATCACTATCTGTAAAGAGTATACAAGATTTCCTTTCTTTTGTGATATCAAATTTTTACAGACAAAGTAGTAAAATTTGACGTTTCTTATTTTGGCAAGGTTATAGGCTTGTTTTGGGGCTTGAAATAGCAAGAATTGAGAGTGATTTAAGGGGAAATATTAACATATGTAGAAGTATTTTTATAAGAAATAACGAGAAAAAATCAATAGGTATGTTCTTGAGGGCTACTTTTTGACGTTTTCTGAATAAAACTTAATAAAAAATAGCGGAAACAAAGAAAAAATGTGCTTACAAAAAGTAATCCGCACTTAGCTAGGAAGTTAAGAATGTACATGTTATTCTCAAACAAATAATAAGAATCCTATTTCAATCCTTTACAGAGGAACAAGGACTTCGTATAATAAAGGGACGAAAAGGAGCGAAAGTGATGAGAAACGAAATGATGCATCGACCAGTCGTTAAACCAGAATTGGTTGAGTATATGCGTACAAAACAAAAGAAACTTCCCGGAGAATTAGGTGTAGTGGAGGCGGAAGCCAATGAAGCAGGGGTGCCGATTATTCCACACGAAACAGTAGTTTTTCTACAATTTTTGCTAGGACAACTAAAGCCCAAAAATATTTTAGAAATCGGGGCAGCAATTGGTTTTTCTTCAAGCTTGATGGCCCAATTTGTTGGTGAAGATGGTCACGTGACCACGATTGATCGTTTTGACGTAATGATAAAAAAAGCGAAGAAAACCTACCAACGCCTAGACTTAGAAGAAAAGGTCACTCTTTTAGAAGGACAAGCAGCTGAGATTCTACCAACGTTGGAAGGACCTTATGACTTTATTTTTATGGATAGTGCCAAATCAAAATACATTGAATTTTTACCTGAATGTTTACGGTTGCTACCAGTTGGCGGCGTTTTGATGGTGGATGATGTATTTCAAGCTGGGACAATTTTAGACCCTGCTGAGGAAGTACCGAAAAAAAATCGAGCGATTCATCGTAAATTAAACCAATTTTTAGATGTAGTCATGGCTCACCCTGATTTAACTTCTACTTTAGTTCCTCTTGGTGATGGAGTTATTTTAATTACCAAAGAGAAAGAAACGATTATTTTAGATAGTTAAAGAATGTCTTCACAAAAAGAAAGCGAATCATTAAAAAGCAAGTTCTTTTAATGATTCGCTTTCTTTTTTATGTTATTTAAAAAGTTATCTCGCTATTTCTAATTGAGAATGATAATCAGAAAATTCTCAATAGGACAGTATTATGCGTTAATAAAACCTCGTTTGTTTATAATTATTCTATTGACGGAATAATTATAAACTGTTATCCTTAAAGAGTAAAAAAACAGAGGAGGAACGACAATGAATTTAATTAATCAAAAACTTTTTGACTTTGAATGTGATGCCTATCACGATGGTGAATTTACACGAGTATCAACAGAAGATATTTTAGGAAAATGGAGTATTTTCTTCTTTTATCCAGCTGATTTTTCTTTCGTGTGTCCTACGGAATTAGGGGATATGCAAGAGCATTATGCGCATTTACAGGAATTAAATTGTGAGGTTTACTCTGTTTCAGAAGATAGTCATTATGTGCATAAAGCATGGGCTGACGCTACAGAAACGATTGGAAAAATTAAATATCCAATGTTAGCCGATCCCAACGGTCAACTTGCTCGTTTCTTTGGCGTTTTAGATGAAGCTTCTGGAATGGCTTACCGTGCTTCGTTTATTGTGAGTCCAGAAGGGGACATCAAATCTTATGAAATCAACGACATGGGTATTGGTCGTAATGCTGAAGAACTTGTTCGTAAATTAGAAGCTTCTCAATTTGTAGCAGAGCATGGTGATAAAGTTTGTCCAGCCAATTGGCAACCAGGAGAAGAAACAATTGCGCCAAGCTTAGATTTAGTTGGTAAAATTTAAATTCGCTTTGTAAATAGAGGTCAAAGAGTTGGATAAAACAGAGAAAATGTTTTGTTCAGCTCTTTTTCTGAAACACAGAAGAAAGAGGAGAAGCAAGTGACAGAAGAAATCTACGATTTGATTATTATTGGTGGCGGCTCAGCTGCTTTATCTGCAGGTATCTATGCAGGTCGCGCAATGATGGATACCTTAATTATTGAAAAAGACAAAATTGGCGGACAGGTAACGACGACTTCTGAAATTGTGAACTATCCAGCGATTCGTCACACAGCAGGTCCAGAACTAATGGAAGAAATGCGCATTCAAGCACAAGACTTCGGTGTAGCTTTTACAAACGACGAGATTATTGATGTTGATTTTAGTCAAACGATAAAAACTGTTCAATCGGCGAGTCAAACCTACCAAGCATATGCAGTATTGATTGCGACAGGAGCTTCTGCTCGTAAAATTGGTTTCCCTGGTGAAAGTGAATTTACAGGACGCGGCGTGGCCTATTGTTCTACTTGTGATGGGGAGTTTTTCCAAGGCCTAGATATTTTTGTGATTGGTGGCGGTTATGCAGCAGCGGAAGAGGCCGTTTATTTGACACGTTACGGTAAATCAGTAACGATGATTATCCGAGAACCTGATTTTACATGTGCAAAATTAACTGCGGAGGCGGCTAAAAATCACCCGAAAATTAAGATTGTTTATAACACAGAAGTGAAAGAAATTATGGGCGATGATTTTGTCCGGAAAGCTGTGTTTGTCAATAACCAGACGGGAGAAGAAACGGTTTATGAAGCACCAAAAGACAGTACATTTGGTCTGTTTGTTTTTGCTGGAAATAAACCAAGTACAGAAATTTTTGAAGGGAAAATTGCCTTAGACCGTGGGTATGTGCCAACAACTGAGAATATGGAAACCAATATTCCCGGAGTTTATGCAGCAGGAGATTTACGAATAAAAGAATTACGTCAAATTGTGACGGCGGTTGCAGACGGTGCAATTGCCGCCACTCATGCGCAACGTTACGTGACAGAACAAAAAACACAGGCGGGCCAACCGATTGTAACGAAGCGAATGACTGAACGATTAGCTAATCAATCTGCCCCTGAAACAAACAGTCAGCAACCAAAAGAAAAACAGTCAGCGAAAGTTACTGGTAAGCATCAGTGGTTCCCAGAAAGTATGCGCCAACAATTAAGCGGTATTTTCGCTAAACTAACCAAAAAAGTGACATTACTTCAGTTTTTGGATGCAAGTGATGAAAAATCATTGGAACTTCAGTCATTCTTAACAGAATTTGCAAGTCTGGATCAGAAGATTACTTTAGAAACGATTTTGAAAGATACTGAGCCAGCCAAAGAATTGCTGTATGGGATTGAAAAAATGCCTAGCGTTGTGCTCTTAGATGCGGCAGGAAACTATACAGGAATTAAATTTAGTGGTATTCCTAGTGGCCATGAAGTAAACTCGTTGGTTTTGGCGGTTTATAATGTCGGCAGCGAGGGGCAGCCGTTAGAAGCAAGTCTGCAAAAGAACATACTTGCATTGCCAAAAAGAAAAATAGAAATCTTTGTTTCACTAACATGTCATTTTTGTCCCGATGTCGTGGCGGCTTGCCAACGTATTGCATCAATTAATCCTCATGTGGAAGCAGAAATGGTGGACATTAGTCTATTTCCAGAGTTGAAAAAAGAAAAGAAAATTATGAGCGTTCCAGCAATGCTAATTGATGGCGAACAAATGATTTTTGGTTCAAAAACAATGACCGAAATTATTGAAGCCTTGGCTTAAAAGAGGCGGAAAAAAGTAATTAGCCTAAAGACCTAAGTCATTTAAAAAAGTGAGAAATACGTCGAGATGATGTATTTCTCACTTTTTTCGCATAGTTAGTCAAGTACCTTTTTTGATTAAGCGATTGAGTTTCCTAAAAAGAATTAAAAAGACACAACAGCAAATGAACAATAGGCTTCCTGTTAGTGGTAAAAAGATACCTTGCATGTAGCTATCGATATGCATTAAACCAGGTACCTCGCTGAAAAAATCATGGATAAACTGTTGAATGAGCTTATTAGCTAGAAAAGCGGCTAAAGGTAAAATAAAAACCAAATAATAGATGGGTTGTAAGGCATAGCTAATTAAAATTTGTAATTTTGTCGTACCTAAAAGAGCTAAGATCAGTAAGTCGTTTTTTTGCTCTAAAAAAGTTAGGAAGAAAGCTCGGCAAATATAACTAATCAGGAAGAAAAAAAGTGTTCCAGCGCTGATTCCAGCCAAACCTCTGAAAATTTTCAAGGGAGGAATCACTGCATAATTATCAAGAAGAATCATTTGTGAAAGCCATCGAGAAAACAACAAAGTCAATAATAGAGCAGAAAAAGTCAGAAAACTAATAATAAAGATAAGAATCAACGTACTAAATTGGTTTTTTGAGCGCCACGCATTTTTGAGAGAGTCTGTGAATAAGTAAAGAATCGAATACATCATCGCGTCCTTTCTGAAAAATTTTTGTTTTAGCGGAAAAGTTATGTAAAAAAAAGACGTTATCTCCTGCCAACTAGCTGCTGAAAGAGATAACGCCTTCGCTGGAAACAAGAACTGGATTATTTCACCAATACTAATTTTTTTAAAGGTTCAACCCCAAATCGTTGTTCTTGCTGTAAAAGAATTTCGGCACAAGCGCGGCTATCTTCTAAAGCATCATGATGATTATTTAAAGTGATATTGAGGTTTTCACAAACAGTATTTAATTTATGATTAGGAAATTCAGGAAACAGTTTGCGACTCGTTTTGACTGTACATAAAGAAAGGTAATTAGGTTGTTCTAAGCCATAGTAATCTAAACAGCCAGCCAAAACACTACAATCAAAACTTGCATTGTGAGCAACCACTAAACGATTTGGTTGAAAACAATGCTGAATTTGTTGCCATACTTCAGGGAATTTGGGCGCATTGACAACATCTGATTCATGAATGCCGTGAATTTGCGTATTCCGCCAGAAAAAAGGTGTTTCTGGTTTGATTAACGTGTAAAATTCATCCACAATCCGACTATTTTCTACTTTAACAATTGCAATGGAACAGGCACTATGTTTATCATAACTAGCCGTTTCAAAGTCAAAAGCGTAAAAGTTCATTAAAAAAACTCCTTTCAACGCGTTGAGTAACACTTAAAAATCAAGTACAACTTCCACTGGACAATGATCACTACCAAGAATATCTGTATGGATTTTAGCACTGACTAAACGTTCATTCAAGGATTCTGACACAACGAAATAGTCAATCCGCCAACCTGCGTTATTTTTTCGTGCGTTAAAGCGATAACTCCACCATGAGTAGATGCCCTCAGCTTCTGGATAAAAATAACGGAATGTATCAGTGAAGCCACTGTCTAATAACTCAGTAAATTTTTGCCGTTCTTCAGGCGTGAACCCCGCATTTTTTTGATTGGTTTTCCAATTTTTTAAATCAATCTTTTGATGAGCTACGTTTAAATCACCGCAAAGAATTACGGGTTTTTCTTGATTTAATTCGTTTAAATAGGCACGAAAAGCATCTTCCCATGTCATTCGATAAGCTAAACGCTTTAGTTCAGCTTGTGAGTTTGGTGTGTAGCAAGTGACCATGAAAAATTCTGGATATTCTAAAGTGATCACGCGGCCTTCTTGATCGTGAGCCTCGATACCTAAGCCATAGCGAACACTTAACGCTTCTTCTTTAGCGAAAATTGCTGTGCCAGAATAGCCTTTTTTTTCGGCGTAATTCCAATACTGATGATAGCCAGGAAGTTCTAAATCAATTTGCCCAGCTTGTAATTTTGTTTCTTGTAAACAGAAAAAATCTGCATCTAATTCATTAAAAACATCCATAAAATTCTTTTTAACAACCGCTCGTAAGCCGTTGACATTCCAAGAAATACATTTCATTGTTGAAACTCCTTTCAAATAAGAAACGCTTTTGCTCGTTTCAGTGCAAACCAGAACCAAAGAAAAGGTCGCTTGGTGCTTTCTTCTATTCTAATACTTTTTAAAGAAGTTTTAAATACTTGAAAAGAAAAAGAGAAAATGACTGATTTTTGGAAAGAAGTAGTCTATGATAAAATAGTAAAAAGAGCAGAAATGAGGACAACGAATGAAAATAGGAGTCATTGGTTTAGGAAACATTGCACAAAAAGCGTATTTGCCAACTTATAGTGAATGCCGCCACTTGGCAGAGTTTGTATTGGCAACTAGAAACCCAGAAACACGACAAGAAATCGCTGATCAGTATGGCTTTACAGAAACTGTTGGGACCATAGAAGAATTGATTGAAGCGAAGATTGATGCTTGTTTTGTCCATGTAGCCACAAAAGTGCATGGTGCAGTCGTTCGCCAATTATTACAGGCTGGTATTCACGTCTTTGTGGACAAACCTTTAAGTGAAGAGCTTGCTGAAGTCAAAGAATTACAAGCATTGGCAGCAGCAAAAAATCTGCGCCTGATGGTTGGATTCAATCGTCGTTTTGCCCCTTATACGGAAGTATTGAAAAATATTCCTGAAAAACAAACAATTTTTATTAAAAAGAACCGCATCAATACAACGAGAGAAACAAGTTTTATGATGTATGATTTATTTTTACATGTTGTTGATACCGCAGTTTATTTAGCGGAAGGACCGCTCCACGTGGTGCAATCAAAATTAGTGGAAGAAAACGGTCATTTAAAACGAGCAATTTTACAATTAGAAACCGAACAGACAACGATTGTTTGTTCTATGGATTTACACTCTGGGGCCAATACAGAAACTTTTGAAGTCACCAGCCCTACAGGTACTTATCGCTTGGAAAATTTAACGCATTTGACCATCCAAACAGAAGAAGAATACCAAGTAAAAGAGATGGGAGATTGGACGCCAACATTGGAAAAAAGAGGTTTTTACCAAATGGTTACTGCTTTCATCCAGGCCATTCAAAAACCGCAAGAGCAAGAGTTGAAACAAGAAAAAGTCTATGAAAGTCATGCGTTATGTGAAGAAATGCTACGCCAACAACAACGACATGTCCTTTAAAGAGGACTAGCAACTTTCTTTCTATCATGCTAGAATAAGACAGATATTTTGAAAAGAAAGGACTAACTTTCGTGAACACTAAAGCTATGTTAGAAACATTAAACGAAATTACTTTATTAGTAGATGAACCATTAAAAAACGTAACCTTTACCAAAACAGGCGGCCCAGCTGATGTGTTGGCCTTACCCAAAACAAAAAAAGAAGTCGAAGAGATTGTGGCGTATTGCCGAGAACAAGGGCTTTCATGGTTAGTATTAGGCAATGCTAGCAACTTGATTGTTCGTGATGGCGGTATTCGCGATGTCGTGATTATGCTAACAGAAATGAAAGAAATCAAAGTAGCCGGTACCACCATGGTTGTGGATGCTGGTGCCAAACTGATTGATACAACCTACGAAGCCTTAGCAGCTGATTTAACTGGTTTTGAATTTGCTTGTGGTATTCCAGGAAGTGTCGGCGGTGCTGTTTATATGAATGCTGGAGCATACGGCGGGGAAATTAAAGATGTTTTCCAATCTGCAGAAGTGCTGTTGGCAGATGGCACTATCCAAACCATGACGAAAGAAGACCTGAATTTCCGTTATCGTCATAGTGAAATTCAAGAATTACATTGCATTGTCTTGCAAGCAACGTTTGCTTTAGAAAAAGGAAACCATGCAGAAATTAAAGCCCAAATGGATGAATTAACGGAACTTCGTGAACTGAAGCAACCGCTAGAGTATCCCTCTTGTGGCAGTGTTTTTAAACGCCCTGTTGGTCATTTTACAGGGAAATTAATCCAAGACGCTGGCTTACAAGGCTTGAAATGGGGCGGTGCTCAAATTTCCGAAAAGCATGCGGGATTTATTGTTAACATCGATCATGCAACCGCAACAGATTATGTGGAATTAATTGCACATATCCAAGAAGTGATTAAAGAAAAATTTGATGTTGAATTGCAAACAGAAGTTCGAATTATTGGTGAAGAAGTCTAAAAAATAAGCTAGGGAGGTAAGTCATTTTGACTTGCCTCCCTAGCTTTAAATCCTAAGATAAAGGTCGTAAATTTTACTCGTCTTCTAAATTTTCCAATTCTACAACTTTAAAGTTTTTCCGCTCTAAATGTTCTACAATGGCTGTACACGTTTCGGCAGTTGTGCCGGCTGGCAAAGTAATAAGTGTGCGACGAACAAATTCTTCACTATCAACATCCAATGTAATACAGCTGGCGATGCTGCTATATTTGGCAATGATTTTTGAAATGGCTGCTAAGTCGCCTTGTTGACCAACTGAAGCAATCGTTAAAACATAGCTCCCTTGTTTTACATTCCAAGATTGCGCTAAAATATTTAATAAGGTGCTGTGTGTTAAAATACCATAAAAATAATTATTTTCATCTAAAACAGCAATGTAAGGTAGTTCTTTAATAGTAAAAAATACCTTGAAAAATGAAGTGTTGACATAAATAAATTTTGTGGCATTTTTTAACAAATAGGTAACAGGTAAACTCATATCGCCACCATTTGCTTTATGGCGGTAAATATGCATTTTATAGATATTTCCTCGGAAAATTTTTCCAGATTCGTCTAAAATTGGGACACAACGGTAACCTGAGTCTTCTAAAATAGAAAGAGCTTCTTCTAGAGTACAAGATTCATTGACGGTTGTTAAATTATCTTTTTTAATAACTACAGATTTTAATAACATAAACAGGCCTCCTAAGGGTTCATTTTTAATAAATTTATCATATCATAACTTAGCAGAAAACAATAGCTGAGACCTCAGAATAAAAGCAATTTTGTTAAAATAAATAGAAAATAAAGAAAAATCAGATATTTTATAAAAGAAATCAAGCACGTATTCGCGATAATGGTAAAAAATTACGTAAGAATCGGCACAGCGCTTCTTTAAAAAGTAAATTAAACTTTGACAACTTTTTCGAATAATGGTACTGTTAAGAAGTAAATTTGTGAATAGAGGAGGTCGAAGAACATGGCAACAAAGAAAGCAGCTCTTGCTTGTTCCGTTTGTGGCTCTCGCAACTATTCTAAATCCGTTAGTGAAGGTAAACGTGGCGAACGCTTAGAAATCAATAAATTCTGTAAATATTGTAATCAATACACGTTACATAAAGAAACGAAATAGATTTAGAGGAGGGTATCAACATGAAATTTTTCCGCAGCGTTGCTGATGAGATGAAGCAAGTAACTTGGCCAACAAAAAAACAATTGCGTAAAGATACATTAGTTGTAATTGAAACATCTATTTTATTTGCAGCATTGTTCTTTATCATGGATACTGTTATCCAAACGGCATTTGGCTGGATTTTAAAATAATTAATTCTAGTATTTCCCGACGAGGGGTGCTATAATAGTATTCGAGAAAAAGCTTCGGGAAACTGAGCTTTTTTTATTTGCTCGAAAAAAATAAACTAAAACATTTAAAGGAGCCGAATCAGTAATGGAAACTTTTGAAAGAAATTGGTACGTATTGCACACCTATTCAGGCTATGAAAATAAAGTAAAAGCAAACATTGAATCACGTGCACAAAGCATGGGAATGGGCGATTATATTTTTCGTGTCGTTGTACCAGAAGAAACAGAAAAAGAAGTCAAAAATGGTAAAGAAAAAGAAATCGTTCATAAAACTTTCCCTGGTTATGTGTTAGTGGAAATGATTATGACCGATGATTCTTGGTATATTGTTCGTAACACGCCAGGCGTAACTGGTTTTGTAGGCTCACATGGTGCTGGTAGTAAACCCGCTCCTTTATTACAAGAAGAAATTAACCACATTTTACGTTCAATTGGCATGAGCACCCGTCAATCAGACTTAGAAGTAGCGCTAGGCGATACAGTGAAAATTATCGAAGGTGCCTTTTCTGGTCTTGAAGGTGTTGTGACAGAAATCGATGAAGAAAAACAAAAATTAAAAGTAAACATCGATATGTTTGGTCGTGAAACAAGTACAGAATTAGACTTTGAACAAGTCGATAACATTGATTAATAAGCAAGCTGACAAACTATTGTTCAGCTGATTGATACAGATTGTAGGGTCTGGAAAAGCAGTCAACTGACTTCTTTTCCAAGCCCTTTTTTAGTTCATCGCAGAAAGGAATGAAAAAATGAAACATGCCCAAAAATATCGTTATTTTTCTTTGCTAATAGGTCTTGTTCTATTATTAAGTGCTTGCCAAATTGGGGCAAGCACGAAGAATGACAACCAAGCCGCCACAAAAGAAGCAACTGTTGAGTTAAACCGCACACCAACACCAACACTTTTTTTTCATGGTTACGCAGGAACTAAAAATTCGTTTGGCTCGTTACTGCATCGCTTGGAGAAACAAGGTGCCACAACTCAAGAATTAGTGCTACTCGTTAAACCTGATGGGACCGTGGTTAAAGAGCGAGGAGCTTTAAGTGGCAAAGCGACGAATCCCAGTGTTCAAGTTCTATTTGAAGATAATAAAAACAATGAATGGAATCAAACAGAATGGATAAAAAACACATTACTCTATTTACAAAAAAATTATCAAGTGAACAAAGCCAATATTGTCGGGCACTCTATGGGTGGTGTTAGTGGTTTACGTTATTTAGGAACCTATGGGCAAGACGCATCGTTACCTAAAATTGAAAAATTCGTCAGCATTGGAGCACCTTTCAATGATTTTATTGATACGAGTCAACAGCAAACCATCGAAACGGAACTAGAAAACGGCCCCACAGAAAAAAGTAGCCGCTATTTGGATTATCAAGAGATGATTAATGTTGTTCCAGAAAAACTGCCCATTTTATTAATTGGTGGTCAATTAAGTCCAACAGATTTAAGTGATGGAACGGTACCGTTATCTAGTGCCTTAGCAGTCAACGCCTTGCTAAGACAGCGAGGAACTCAAGTCACTAGCCAGATTATTAAAGGAGAAAATGCACAACATAGTCAATTACATGAAAATCCTGAAGTAGATCAATTGTTAATCGAATTTTTATGGCCGAGTAAAAAATAGCAAAAAGGCACATGTTCCATAAAAAATGGAACATGTGCCTTTTTCTATACTTTGGCTAGCGAAATAGCTTTTTTCAGCTATAATAAATAAAATTATTTATTTTTATGATATATTGGAATGGAATCCTCATGATTTAAATAAGCACAAATCAAGGCTTCAAAGGTGATTAATGTTTGGCCAAAAAACATTTGTGGCTGAGCGACACTTGTTGAAAACGGGCTGTAAGAGTCAGTTGAAAAAACGAGATCTGCCAGTCGACCAAGAGTTGAATTTTTGGCGCCAACAAAAGAAATGATAGGATGTTTTTTCTCTTTCGCAAGCAGAGCTGTTTCTTTTAAGTATTTTTCTTCACCAGAATGTGAAAGGATGATAAAAAGAAAATTCTGATTATTTTGACTATTTATCGAATGAGTATGGGCTGTTGTGATACTGGGGATGCCATGAAAATTGAAAACCTCACTAATGTAAGCCGCCAAATGTCGTGAAAAGTCATGACCTAAAATAACAAATAAATGACTCTTGTGTTTGGCAAGCAGTTGACAAAACTCGTTGGTTGTTTCAAATGAAGGCGCTGTTTCAAAAGGGATTGGCTGAGAAAAATGGGCTTCTTTTAATTTGTAAATAAGTTCATTATAACCTGATAAATTTAATTTTTTGGCTAAACGAATGATGGAACTAGGCGAAGAAAAGCAGTGTTTAGCAACTTCTCGAATACTCAAATCGGCCGCGTTCGTACTTTGTTGATCCAAATAATACAAAATCTGACTTTCTGTTTTCGTTAAATGGTACGTTTCTTTTAAGTAATCTAAGTTCATGAGCAAACCTCCTTTATCAGATTATAAATAATTTTGTGGGAAAAAGGTATCAAAAAATAAAAAAATGAGGTGTTTTTATGAAAAGGGCAACAAAGCAAAGGCTGTCTTTGGCAGCAATCATGGTTCTACTTCTCTCGGGCTGTGGAAGTGTTGGGAAAGAAACCAAAAAGCAAGAACAACAAGTATTACGGGTCGGGATTGATTCGGAATTATCAACGGCAGACGTGTCGTTGGCAATGGATAATACAGCAGCAGATGTAATGAGCCAAGTAGGGGAGGGACTTTTCTCCTTTGACGAAAAAGGAGAAGCGAAACCAGCATTGGCAACTGAAAAAGTACAGCCCTCCAATGATGGTTTAAGCTATACTTTTACGATTCGAAAAGATGCAAAATGGAGTAACGGCGAGCCAATCACAGCCAATGATTTTGAATACTCTTGGAAGCGCACAGTGGACCCAAAAACAGCTTCCCCGCAAGCGTATTATTTTGAAGGGCTAAAAAATTATCGTGCTATTGTTGACGGTGGCAAATCTAAAGAAGAGCTAGGGGTAACAGCCATTGATGACCATACCTTGGAAGTAGAGCTAAGCTATCCTATGAGTTATTTTCAACAATTATTGGCGGTGCCAGCTTTTTATCCATTAAATGAAGCATTTGTCGAAAAAACGGGCAAAAACTATGGTACATCAGCTGAGTCAACACTTTACAATGGCGCCTTCACATTAGAAGGTTGGGATGGCACGAATAATACTTGGTCCTATGTGAAGAATAAAAATTATTGGGATCAAGCGAATGTTTCGCTAGATAAGGTGGATGTCCAAGTAGTTAAAGAAGTCAATACTGGGAAAAATCTTTTTGAAGGGAAAGAATTAGATGTTGTAAAAATTTCTGGAGAAATTGTTGCACAAGAACAAGGCAATGCAGCTTTGAAAATTCGTGAAATTCCTGGAACGTATTATATCCAATTAAATACGCAAAAAAATCTTTTGGCAAATAAGAATGCACGTCGAGCGATAGCATTATCATTGAATTCTGAACGTTTAGCTAAAAATGTTTTAAATGATGGCTCAAAAAAAGCACTTGGCTTCGTACCAACAGGTTTCACTAATCAAGAAACGCAAAAAGATTTTGCAGAGGAATTAGGAGATTTAAATCCTAGTGAACCAGAAAAAGCGAAAGAGTTATGGCAAACGGCTAAAAAAGAATTAGGAATTGAAAAAGCGGAGCTAACCATTTTAAGTTCGGATACAGAAAATGCAAAAAAAATCAGTGAGTATGTTCAAGGAGCTTTAGCAGATAATTTAGAAAATTTAACAGTCAATGTTTCGCCAGTTCCTTTTAATAATCGTTTAGAAAAAAGTCGCAGCGGAGATTTCGACATTGTGGTTGGTGGCTGGACGCCGGTGTATGCTGATCCAATCGATTTCTTAAACTTATTGCAATCAAAAAATTCCAATAATTTTGGTAAATGGTCTAATAAGACCTTCGATCAGTTGCTTCAAGAAGCAAACGTAACTTATGCAAACAAATATGAAGAACGTTGGAAAACATTACAAAAAGCGGATCAATTGGTTGCGGAAGAAGCACCCCTAGTTCCTCTTTATCAATTAACAGAAGCACGCTTAGTGGCCGATTCTGTCCAAAATTTAGTCTATGGTCCATTAGGTTCAGGCTATTACAAATCAGTCTCTATCGGCGACAAGTAAAGGTTGGGAAAAAATGAAAAAAAGTCAAGCTGTTCAATTAATTCAGGAACTTTCAAATGCTAATGGTGTTTCAGGTTTTGAAACAGAAGTCGTTAGAATCCTTCAACACGCAACTGCGGATTTTACTATTCAACGGCTAGATGCCATTAAAAATTTATATCTTGAGAAGAAAAATAATCTAAGTGAAGGTCCAGTAGTGCTTTTTGATGCTCATAGTGACGAAGTGGGTTTTATGATTCAAGCAATTAAAGAAAACGGCTTGTTGCGTTTTCTTCCGTTAGGTGGCTGGGTCCCTAATACGATTTCTGCACAAAAAGTTCGGATTCGTAACCGGGAAGGTACCTATCTGCCAGGCGTAGTTACTAGTCGACCCCCTCATTTTATGACACCAGAGGAACGTCAGCGGCCATTAACCATTGCTGATTTGACAATCGACATTGGTGCTACCTCAAAAGAAGAAGTAATTGAAACGTACAAAATCGATCTTGGTGCACCGGTCATTCCAGATGTGACGTGCTGTTACAACGAACAGACAGATCTTTTTTTAGGAAAAGCTTTTGATTGTCGCATTGGCTGTGCTTGCTTAGTGGACGTCATGGAGGAGTTGAAAGAAGAGACACTTCCATTCAAGTTAGTTGCGACAGTAACTGCACAAGAAGAAGTTGGCGAAAGAGGAGCACTTATTGCCGCAAAGCAAGTCAATCCTGATTTAGCTATTGTTTTCGAAGGCTGCCCGGCTGATGATACGGCAGAAACGCCAGAGATGATTCAATCAGCAATGGGAAAAGGACCGATGTTACGCTATTTTGATGTTTCTATGATTACGAATCCAGAATTTCAAGAGTATGCACTAGAGATTGCTAAAATACACAAAATTCCTGTTCAAGTTTCTGTTCGAAGTGGTGGTGGAACCAATGGCATGGCGATTACACAAGTTCAAGGAGCCCCGACGATTGTTGTAGGAATTCCTGTCCGTTACGCTCACACACCCCATTGCTATGTAGATTTTCAAGATTACCAAGCGGCGAAAGAATTAGTCATTCAATTAATCAAAAATTTAGACGTCGACAAAATTCAAGCACTGGTTCAGCCATTGTCAAAGGAGTGGAACAAATGAAGATTTATGTGTCGTGCGATATTGAAGGATTAGCAGGTATTGCGACATTTGATATGGAAAAAGAAGACACCGTTTTATTCCGAGAATTATATCACCAACATGTGGCTTGGTTGATTGAAGGGATTCAAAAGAGTGCCAAAAATGAACAAATTACAGAAATTACTATTGCCGATTCGCATAGCCGTGGGGTGAATTTAGCTTATGCGCGCTTGGCAGAAATGGATGAACGAATTTCCTTAGTGAGCGGCTTTCCTCGCATGGATTATATGATGAGTGGCTTGGATAGTAGCTATGATGTAGTCTTTTTCTTAGGTTATCATGCCGGTATTGGTAAACAAAAAGGGAATATGGATCATGGGTATAGCGCTAGTGTTGCTTATGATTTAAAAATAAACGACTTAGCGATGAATGAAACGACAATTAATGCAGCTTACGCTAGCGAATTAGGTGTCCCTGTTGGTTTAATTATCGGTGAATCAGGCTTAGAGGAACAACTTTTTCAAGAAAAAATGATGCCCGAAGTTCCCTTTGTTTCCACCAAAGAATCTCTGGGACGTTATGCAATCAAAAATAGACCCATGCAACAAGTTCGAGAAGCTATCGTAGCAACTACAAGTCAGGTGTTAACTTCCTTTGCGTTGTCTGAATTACCCAAATATACTTTGCAAACGCCAGCAACCGTAAAATTGCAATGTGTGACGACAGCACAAGCAGATCGTATTGAAATGTTACCAATGATTAAACGCATTGATGGTAGAACCGTTTCATTTGTGGGTGAAACGATGAAAGATGTCATGAATGGAATTGTCGCTGTGGTTGGTTTAGGCGGAACAAGTTATTAAAGAAGAAGCTTACGGAAAAAACGAATGGACGTTTTTTTCTGTAAGCTTCTTGCTATAGTTATTTCTATTTTTGTTTCTCTAGAATTTCTTTGCTTAAACGTTGTGCAGTTGGTGTCACCGCAAGACCGCCTTCAGCGGTTTCCTTGAAAATTTGTGGCATTTGGCGACCCACTTGGTACATAGCGTGTATGACTTCATCTGGTGGAATGACACTTCGAATCCCCGCTAAAGCCATGTCAGCTGAGATGAAGGCTTGAGAAGAACCTAATGCATTTCGCTTCACGCAAGGGACTTCAACAAGTCCCGCAACAGGATCACAAATGAGGCCCATCATATTTTTTATCGTAATGGCTACAGCTTGCGCAGATTGATCAGGCGTACCGCCAGAAGCCGCAACTAAAGCGGCACTTGCCATTGCACTAGCAGAACCGACTTCAGCTTGACAACCACCTTCGGCACCACTGATTGAGGCATTATTGGCAATCACTAAGCCAAAAGCCCCAGCTGTAAATAGAAAATCCAATTGTTGCTGATGCGTTAACTTTAAGCGATCAATAACTGCCAACAAGACGCCAGAAACTACTCCGGCACTGCCTGCGGTTGGTGTAGCACAAATCAAGCCCATTTTTGCATTAACTTCATTAACAGCAATCGCATTTCGCACGGCTTGTAAAATGGTCTCACCGCTTAAAAAGTTGCCTGAATGTATGTAATCATTTAAGCGGGTTGCATCGCCACCAGTTAGCCCTGTTACTGAGGTAACACCAGCGATTCCTTCAGCGACGGATTGTTTCATAACGGCTAGATTTTTTTCCATTGTTTCAATAATTCGTTCACGAGAATACCCGCCATGAGCCATTTCTGTTGCAATCATTAATTCGCTCACAGAAGGGTAATCTTTCGCTTGAGCTACCAAATCTTCAATTGAATAAAACATCGTATTACTCCTTTACGTTCATTTAGTCAAAATAGTTAACGCTATATATATGAGGGATTTCAGCTAATTGCATGACAATGTCACCTACTTCGGCTTGATCAACTTCAATGATCATAATCGCTTTTTCCCCTTTAGATTCTCGGGTAACGGTCATTGTACTAATATTGATATCGCTAGCTGAAAGGATGTTGGTCACCTTAGCAATCATGCCAGGAACATCTTGATGGACAACGATAAATGTTGGCGTGCCCATACTTAAAGACAATTTGAAGCCATTTAATTCAGAAATTTGAATGTTTCCACCACCAATTGAAATTCCTGTCACAGATAGTTTTCGGTCGCCAGAAGAAACCACAATTTTAACGGAATTAGGGTGGTCTGCTTTTTCACTTTTAGGAATAAAACAAACTTCCATTCCTTGTTCATAGGCAATTTCCAAAGAATTGGCTAGTTGCTCATCATCTGGTTCCATGCCTAAAAGGCCGCCAACTAAGGCGATATCTGTTCCGTGACCACGATAAGTTTTGGCAAAAGACTCATATAAATAAATGTCAACGCTATCAGGTTGCTGTCCAAAAATACTCCGAACCACTTTTCCAATTCTTGCCGCTCCAGCTGTATGAGAACTGCTTGGACCAATCATAACGGGTCCGATAATATCAAAAACACTATTAAAGCGTAACTCTTCCATTTCAGCACCTTCTTCATTAGAATATGTTTTCATTGGAAGTCTAACACAAAAAATGGCGGGGAACTAGGCAATCGCTTGTGTTTTAGCGAATAATTTAAATTTTTATCAGAATGAAAGCAAGGGGCCTTCGTTGACAAATCAGTGAAGAGATGCTAAATTCTAGATAATAAAAGACGAAAAGAGGGATTCGTGCGTTGAAAATTTAAGTTAATTTTTTAGAGAAACTGTATAACTTTGCCTGAATATAACGGGTGGAGTGTGCGGATTTTCGGAAATTAGCTTAAAGAATTCAGCCACGGGTCTTTTTGTATACCTTGGATTGATGCCGCTGATTTCCGTAAAGCTGCATCAATTTTGCTTTATGGAGGTATATTTATGTCGAAAATTGAACTAAAACAACTATCTTTTGCCTATGATAATCAAGAAGTATTGCTTTTTGATCAGGCAAATATCACGATGGATACCAATTGGAAATTAGGATTGATTGGCCGCAATGGCCGTGGGAAAACAACCTTATTAAGATTGTTACAAAAGCAGTTGGATTACCAAGGAGAGATTCTTCATCAAGTCGATTTCGTCTATTTTCCACAAACAGTTGCAGAAGAACAACAGCTCACTTATTATGTCTTACAAGAGGTGACTTCTTTTGAACAGTGGGAATTAGAACGAGAATTAACGCTTTTAAACGTTGATCCTGAAGTTTTATGGCGGCCCTTTTCTTCTTTATCAGGCGGCGAAAAGACGAAAGTTTTATTAGGTCTTCTTTTTATTGAAGAAAATGCCTTTCCTTTAATTGACGAGCCAACAAATCACTTAGATCTAGCTGGCAGACAACAAGTGGCTGAATATTTGAAGAAAAAGAAACATGGATTTATTTTAGTCAGCCACGATCGGGCATTTGTTGATGAAGTGGTTGATCATATTTTGGCGATTGAAAAAAGTCGATTGACACTGTATCAAGGGAATTTTTCTATCTATGAAGAGCAAAAAAAATTAAGAGATGCTTTTGAACTAGCAGAAAATGAAAAAATCAAAAAAGAAGTCAATCGCTTGAAAGAAACCGCTCGTAAAAAAGCGGAATGGTCGATGAACCGTGAAGGTGATAAGTACGGCAACGCTAAGGAAAAAGGAAGCGGGGCGATTTTTGATACAGGAGCCATTGGTGCCCGGGCAGCGCGCGTAATGAAGCGCTCGAAACACATTCAACAACGCGCCGAAACACAATTAGCAGAAAAAGAAAAACTATTAAAAGATCTTGAGTATATTGATCCTTTGTCAATGGATTATCAGCCAACGCATCACAAAACATTATTGACGGTGGAAGAGCTTCGTCTGGGCTACGAGAAAAATTGGCTATTTGCGCCACTTTCTTTTTCAATAAACGCGGGAGAAATTGTCGGAATAACAGGAAAAAATGGCTCAGGAAAATCGAGCTTAATTCAGTATTTATTGGATAATTTTTCTGGGGATTCAGAAGGCGAAGCTACTTTGGCTCACCAATTAACCATTTCTTATGTGCGCCAAGATTATGAAGACAATCAAGGAACTTTATCTGAATTTGCAGAGAAAAATCAGTTAGATTACACCCAATTTTTAAATAACTTACGAAAACTTGGGATGGAGCGCGCCGTTTTCGCTAACCGAATTGAACAAATGAGTATGGGCCAACGGAAAAAAGTCGAAGTAGCCAAATCATTGTCTCAATCAGCTGAACTTTATATTTGGGATGAACCCCTTAATTACTTGGATGTGTTTAATCATCAACAATTAGAAGCGCTAATCTTATCTGTGAAGCCTGCAATGCTAGTGATTGAGCATGATGCACATTTCATGAAGAAAATAACAGATAAAAAAATTGTCTTGAAATCATAAAAACATCTTGAAAAAGTAAAGGTAATCCTGTATAGTAATAGGGTATGTTTTAAATGTACGTTGAGTGGGAGGGGAAATCTCAACCCCATTAACCACGCACGAGAACTTAAGGAGGTATTTTCGTGGCTAAAAAAGTAGAAAAAATCGTTAAATTACAAATTCCTGCGGGGAAAGCAACACCAGCTCCACCAGTAGGTCCAGCGTTAGGTCAAGCAGGCATCAACATCATGGGATTCACTAAAGAATTCAATGCTCGTACAGCTGACCAAGCAGGCTTGATTATTCCAGTAGTAATCTCTGTATATGAAGATCGTTCATTTACATTCATTACTAAAACACCACCTGCTGCAGTATTATTGAAAAAAGCTGCAAAAATCGAAAAAGGTTCAGGTGAACCAAACAAAACTAAAGTTGCAACAGTTTCAAGCGATCAAGTGAAAGAAATCGCTGAACTTAAAATGGCAGACCTAAACGCCGCTGACGTTGAAGCAGCAATGCGCATGGTTGCAGGAACTGCACGAAGCATGGGTATCATCGTAGAATAATTTTTATTCCACACTTACTCAAAGAAGTAGCTTCTCAGTTCGTTTCATATTTAAAGATATGAAAGACGTGGGAGGTACAACCGTTATAACCACAATCAAGGAGGAAACAAAATGGCTAAAAAGAGCAAAAAAATGCAAGAAGCATTGAAAAAAGTTGATGCTACAAAAGCTTACTCAGTTGAAGAAGCAGTAGCTTTAGCAAAAGATACAAACATCGCGAAATTTGACGCAACAGTTGAAGTTGCTTACAAATTGAACGTTGACCCTAAAAAAGCAGACCAACAAATCCGTGGAGCAGTTGTGCTTCCAAACGGAACTGGTAAAACACAAACTGTTTTAGTATTCGCTAAAGGCGAAAAAGCTAAAGAAGCTGAAGCTGCTGGTGCAGATTTCGTAGGCGACGACGACATGGTTGCAAAAATCCAAGGTGGATGGTTCGACTTTGACGTAGTTGTTGCGACTCCTGACATGATGGCTACAGTTGGTAAATTAGGCCGTGTCTTAGGACCAAAAGGTTTAATGCCAAACCCTAAAACTGGTACTGTAACAATGGACGTTACAAAAGCTGTTGAAGAAGTTAAAGCTGGTAAAGTAACTTACCGCGTTGATAAAGCTGGTAACATCCACGTACCAATCGGTAAAGTTTCATTTGATAACGAAAAATTGGTTGAAAACTTCAACACAATTAACGACGTATTATTGAAAGCTAAACCATCAACTGCTAAAGGTCAATACATCAAAAACATTTCAGTAACAACAACATTTGGACCTGGAATCCACGTTGACCAAGCTTCTTTCTAATTTGAAAGAAAATAATTAAAAAATTCTTGACTCACTCACTTACCCTATGGTAAAGTGAGTGAGGTTAATAATTAACTGTACCGAAGACAGTAGGTGACGCAAGTCTTAATTTCCTACCGAGGACAATTGTTGAGTTATATACAATTCGGTCCCTCTATGTCTACGGTGGCATGGAGTTTTGTTGTTTTACACGACTTTTTGAAAAAAAGCCGATGTAAAACAATACTTGGCGAACGAAGTGAGCGAAGTTTCATTTGATTCTTCTACTTTACATATCGTAAACCAAGTCCAACTCCACCATCAAAATCAGGAGGTGAAATAAATGAGTGAAGCAGCAATCGCTAAAAAAGAAACCCTAGTTCAAGCAGCCGCTGAGAAATTTGAATCAGCAGCATCAGTTGTAATCGTGGACTACCGTGGTTTAACAGTTGAAGAAGTCACTAACTTACGTAAACAATTACGTGATGCAGGCGTAGAAATGAAAGTCATCAAAAACTCAATCCTTTCTCGTGCAGCTAAAAAAGTTGGTTTAGACGGCTTAGACGAAGTCTTTACAGGCCCAACTGCTGTCGCATTCAGCAACGACGATGTAGTAGCACCAGCTAAAATCATCGACGAATTTGCTAAAGATGCAAAAGCATTAGAAATCAAAGGTGGCGTCATCGAAGGAAAAGTTTCTTCAGTGGAACAAATTACTGCGTTGGCAAAACTACCAAACCGCGAAGGTTTACTATCTATGCTATTATCTGTATTACAAGCGCCAGTCCGCAACGTGGCTTACGCTGTCAAAGCAGTGGCAGAGAAAAACGAAGAAGTTGCTTAATTGCAGTCTAATTCAAACAAATAAAAAACAAACAATTTTAATTTAAATGGAGGAAATTCAAAATGGCATTAAACATTGAAAACATCGTTGCTGAGTTAGAAACAGCAACTATCTTAGAACTAAGCGAATTAGTTAAAGCTATCGAAGAAAAATTTGACGTATCAGCAGCAGCTCCTGTAGCAGTAGCTGGACCAGCAGCAGGTGGAGCAGCAGAAGAACAAACTGAATTCACTGTTGAATTAACAGCAGCTGGCGATCAAAAAGTTAAAGTTATCAAAGCAGTTCGTGAAGCAACTGGCTTAGGCTTGAAAGAAGCTAAAGCTGTAGTTGATGGCGCTCCTGCACCAGTTAAAGAAGGCGTTTCTAAAGAAGAAGCAGAAGCTTTAAAAGCTGCTTTAGAAGAAGTTGGCGCTTCAGTAACAGTAAAATAATTCATTCAACTTTTGAATGTTTGAGAACCCTTGTGTGGCAAGGGTTCTTTTTTATAGCAAACGGTAGTTGTCTTTTGCTAAAACAACTACCGTTAGTAAAATATCTATAAAATTTAATTGTCTACTTTGACAAATTAACAACAATACAATCATCTACCACTCGGATAGAATCTTTGCTAGGCCAGACATTCATTTCCGCTTGTAAAGCTTTGTGTTTTTCAAAATCTTCTGGTGTAGGATCATTAAAATTTAATCCAAATGTTTTCATATAGAGTAAAGTATTTAAACTAGTATGCACCGAGTTAGGCATGAATTCAAATAATGAGACACCGTTTGTTTCACCTTTTATATTTGAAACATTTCGAGGAGAACGATTTCCATACATTAAAAGTTTATAGGATTCTGGATTCTCAATTTCCATTGAATAAATATTATTTGTAATCATTTCCGCAGTACGTAAATCTTCTTCCGCTGTTAGATACTCAGAATATTCTAGGTTGGTTGTTTCCCGAACTTGAATAAAAGTAAAGAGAATTACTATGCCAACTAATAAATGTTTAAGCACAAAGTTGTATCCCCAGTAAATCATAATAAAGATGAGTAATAATGCTAAAACAGCAGGAAAGTTAGGCACTTCACCTCTAATTGCCGGACGTTTTCCACCTAAAATTGTAAACATGAGTGGAGTGATTAGAATACCTAACAAGGTAATAAAGATGAAGAAAACATTTTTGCGTTTCAGATAGGACATATTAATTAATACAATGACCAGTAAAAGAACACATATCAAAAATAGCGGTGTAAAAAAAGTGTCTCCGACTGGAGGGAAGAATAGTTCTTTGGCGTAATCTTTAATATCGTTGATAGAATCTATCAAGGGGCGTTTACCCCAAAGAATCATATTATCTAGATAGGAGCTTTCAACGTTTAAAACTTTTTTCGCTAACACCGTCATTAGTTGAGATAGAACGAGAGATGAAATAGCTAGTAGAATAAAATGACCAATTTTGAAGGCATAGTCTTTAAAAGAAATTTTAAGGTCATTCAACTGAGCAAAATACAATGTCATTAAAATCTTGAATAAAATTAAGGTACACGCAAATACAAAGAATGATTGGTACATAGTAAGTGTAAATGTCAGCAACAAAAAGCCGAATAATTTAAAAATTTTATTGGGAATATGGTAAATAGCAATGAGAGAAAGTATAACCAAACAGATACCTAATGAAAATTCAAAATTTTGTAGGACGAAGTAAAATTGTTCGCTAAATAATTGACTGGTTGGAAAAATACTTGGGATAATATATAAATACTTTTTGTTATAAATCTGCTTAGTTGAAAGATCAACATAATAGCACAACAAGATAGTGGCGATAGCAAAGAAAATAATAGCTAACAAATTTAAAAAATAAACATTTACATAGTTGTATGTTAAAAGCTTTAAAGCTACTAATCCTGGTCTACCAATCGAAACCCAATGTTTTAAGTAGCCTCTGTAGTTAGTCATTAAGTGCATAGTATCAATAGCGTAAGTATTGTTAAATAGTTTAATACCATAAGTAGCAAAGACGATTAAAAAGCTGTAGATGGCTAAACCTTTGTTTTCTTTAATAAAATGTTTCATTTTTCTCTCCAATATTGTTTATTTGCTAAAACTTGTAAATTATTTATTGATTTTGATTAGTCTATATATCACACTCCCACCTATAATAAAACCCTAATTAATTATAAAATAGATAAATTATAAGAACTACCTAAATTTGAAAATTATTAAATAAATCGTTTTTTTCTTTAACTACAGATAAGCAACAATTTATTTTAAGTCAAAAACTGTTGACGATATTGTCGAGGCGTCATCTCTTTTTTCTGGAAGAAAAATTTTGAAAAATAAGAAGGTGAAGAAAAACCTGCTTCAAAACTGATTTCCGTGATGGTTAAGGAACTTTTTCTTAACAGAGAACAGGCTTTTTGCAATTTTAAGTTTTGTACATAAATACTAGGATTTGTTTGTTCATAACGCTGAAACAGCTTAAATAAATAGCTACGATCAATGTTATATTCAGAAGCTAATTGACTAATTGAAAGATTGTTTGAAAAATTTTCGTGAATAGCCATTTTAATTTGGTTAAATAATTGTTGGCTTTGGTTTTCGTGCTGTGTAACGGAATGATGCTCTAGATAATTCAACAATTGAAAGCTTTCACTTAAACTGCCAAAATGATTATGTTTCTTCGCTTCTTGGTAAATATTTTTAAATAAACTTTCTAATTTCTTATCAACAGTTCCTTTTAAAATACAATTTTCGGTAGTCAGGCCTATTTTTTCTAAATACTGAGACGAAAGATCTCCAACAAAACCGACCCAATGATAGGTCCAAGGATTTTGCCGATTAGGATAATAAATATTGCGACAATTGGCTGGAATCATAAACAAATCGCCAGCGGTAATGTGTTGTTTTTCCATAAAGGGTGTTGAAAAATAGCCTTCACCATCGCTACAATAATGCAAAACCCAATAATTAATAGGGGCAAACTCAGTTGGTTTTGTCGGGCGGCATTTTTCATAGCCAGCTTCATAAAGATGAAATTCTTGGCTAATAGGTTGATCATTAATCAGGATGCTGACATTATTTGTAAAAACATTTTGCATGCTATCACCTCTTTATAAGAGTATGTAAAGGCTTTCTAAAAGTCAACATCTTTACAAGAAATAGGCAACATTTTTTATTTTCAAAAAAACTGTAAGCGTTTTACAATGTGTGAGTACTAATTAATTTGATAAAGAGAGGATGTAGTAAAATGGCAACACATTCACGGGAACGATTAGGTTCTGTCGCATTGATGCTCATGACTTTTTCAGCGGTTTTTGCCTTTCCCAGCATTGTTAACAACAGTATTCAGATTGGCCTAGCAACTATTCCAGGCTATTTATTCGGCTCTATTTTTTACTTTTTACCATTTATTCTAATGATTGCAGAATTTGCTTCTGCTAATTCTGAAAATGAATCAGGTGTTCACAGTTGGTTGGAATCTGTGTTAGGACCTAAATGGGCATTTTTAGGCGCTTGGTCATATTTCTTTGTCAACTTGTTTTTCTTCTGTTCATTACTACCGAATACATTGATTTATGGTTCATACGCTTTTTTAGGTCAAAACGTTTTTCAAGGAAACCATAGTACTAAAATAATTGCAGTGATTTCTATTCTGTTATTTTGGTTAATGACATGGGTTTGTATTAAAGGGGTTTCGTGGATTTCGAAAGTGACTAGCTTAGCGGGTGGTGCTCGTTTATTTATGGGCGTAGCTTTTGTGGTTTTAGCCTTTGTCGTCGTGTTTGGTTTTGGCAATGAGCCAGCACAAGAGTTTACCACGACGTCAATTATGCCAACTTTTAATTGGACTTTTTTCATGACGATGGCGTGGATTTTACAAGCTGTTGGCGGTGGTGAAAGTATCGGCGTATACATTAAGGATGTTAAAGGCGGCAATAAAACGTTTGTCCGCACGATGATTGGTGCGACGATTGCGGTCGGCATCATGTATATTCTTGGTGCCGTTGCTGTAGGTTTGGTAGTGCCAACGGACGTCTTAAAAGGAAATTTTTCAAATGGTATTTTTGATATCTTTAAAATTTTAGGTACGTATTTCCATATTCCCGCAGCAATGATGGTGCGCTTAGTAGGAATTATCTTATTTGTCGGAAGTCTTGGTTCTTTGGCTCTGTGGACGGCAGCACCAGTTAAAGTATTTTTCTCAGAAATTCCTGATGGGGTCTTCGGTAAGTGGCTAGTGAAAACCAACGAAGAGGGAAATCCAACCAATGCTTTGTTAGTTCAAGGAATTATTGTGACGATTTTAGTTGCCATTCCAGCATTAGGAATTGGAAATATGGATAGCTTTTTAGAAACGTTAATTAATATGACAGCTTCTACGTCATTAGTGCCTGTCTTGTTCTTGTTAATCGCCTATATTGGGCTTCGTTGGAAAAAAGAAACAATGCCGAGAAGTTTCCGCTTTGGTAATCGAACCTTTGGCTT
>OBJO01000024.1_pt1 | contig 73743 bp, 64 predicted proteins | sample 1481741 | NCBI WGS metagenome assembly OBJO01 (sample SAMN06140803, study PRJEB22556) | human gut metagenome | host: Homo sapiens | place: China: Beijing | collected 2014 | reverse complement strand
GAGGGCAAACGACGAAAGTACACGGACACAACCATCAAGCTTGAGCTTATGACCTTAGCAGATAGAACATTCGCATTCGACACCCAAGCAGCTGCCAATTATGCAACCATCTTCATTGAACGCGAGCGCAGGGGCAAACCTACAAGTATCCAAGATGCCATGATTGCGGCAATTGCCCGCTCTTGGGGAGCAAGTGTGGCCACACGTAACACCAAGGACTTCGAAGGCACCGGCGTGGAACTCATCAATCCTTGGGAATACAAAGGCTAACGGACAGCTCATAGAATCAACGGAGGGCGGTTCGGTATGCACTTTGGCTCCCCTCTCTGAGGGGAGCTGTCACCGGAGGTAACTGAGGGGGAGCCCCACAGCAAATCACGCTTCGCAGCAGACCACACTGCGTTCCCCGGCTACTCCAACTGTTCGGAGAGCTCGAGCCATTCGGCTTCGAGGTCATCACTTTCGCCGTTGACTGCGGTGAGCTGTTCGTTGAGCTTGTTGAGGCCTTCGTAGTCGCTCGGGTCATGGCTGGCCATCTGCGCCTCGAGGTCGGATTTCTGCTCTTCCAGCTTGGCAAGTTTGCGCTCGATGGCGTTCACACGCTTGGACGCCTCATGGAATGCCTTGCCGCTCAGCTTTGGCTCAGCCGAATCTCGAGATCCCTCCGAAGAAGTCGACTGAGGGACAGACTCAGCCGCAGAACTCTTACCCTGTGCCCCACGCTTGGCCGATGACCCACCAGTCCCAGCAAAACCGGCCTTATCCTCCGGAAGCCCCTTGCCGTTCTTGAGGTCCTCAACCATGTCAAGGTAATCCTGCACACCACCAGGCAGATGACGCACCTTGCCGCCGATCAATGCGAACTGCTGGTCAGTGACGCGCTCAAGCAGGTAACGGAGGGCAAACGACGAAAGTACACGGACACAACCATCAAGCTTGAGCTTATGACCTTAGCAGATAGAACATTCGCATTCGACACCCAAGCAGCTGCCAATTATGCAACCATCTTCATTGAACGCGAGCGCAGGGGCAAACCTACAAGTATCCAAGATGCCATGATTGCGGCAATTGCCCGCTCTTGGGGAGCAAGTGTGGCCACACGTAACACCAAGGACTTCGAAGGCACCGGCGTGGAACTCATCAATCCTTGGGAATACAAAGGCTAACGGACAGCTCATAGAATCAACGGAGGGCGGTTCGGTATGCACTTTGGCTCCCCTCTCTGAGGGGAGCTGTCACCGGAGGTAACTGAGGGGGAGCCCCACAGCAAATCACGCTTCGCAGCAGACCACACTGCGTTCCCCGGCTACTCCAACTGTTCGGAGAGCTCGAGCCATTCGGCTTCGAGGTCATCACTTTCGCCGTTGACTGCGGTGAGCTGTTCGTTGAGCTTGTTGAGGCCTTCGTAGTCGCTCGGGTCATGGCTGGCCATCTGCGCCTCGAGGTCGGATTTCTGCTCTTCCAGCTTGGCAAGTTTGCGCTCGATGGCGTTCACACGCTTGGACGCCTCATGGAATGCCTTGCCGCTCAGCTTTGGCTCAGCCGAATCTCGAGATCCCTCCGAAGAAGTCGACTGAGGGACAGACTCAGCCGCAGAACTCTTACCCTGTGCCCCACGCTTGGCCGATGACCCACCAGTCCCAGCAAAACCGGCCTTATCCTCCGGAAGCCCCTTGCCGTTCTTGAGGTCCTCAACCATGTCAAGGTAATCCTGCACACCACCAGGCAGATGACGCACCTTGCCGCCGATCAATGCGAACTGCTGGTCAGTGACGCGCTCAAGCAGGTAACGGTCGTGGGAAACCACAATCAGGGTACCCGGCCAGGTGTCGAGCAGGTCTTCCATTACAGCGAGCATGTCAGTATCCAAATCGTTGCCGGGCTCGTCCATGATGAGCACATTCGGCTCATCCAGCAGAATCAGCAGCAATTGCATGCGGCGCTTTTGGCCGCCGGACAGGTCACGAATCGGCGTCATCAGCTGTGCGGACTCGAACCCAAGCCGTTCCATGAGCTGTCCAGGAGTGACTTCCTTGCCATCCACGATGTAGCTGGGCTTATAGCGGCTCAGCACTTCCTTGATCTTGTACCGACCCAGCTTCTCCAGCTCGTCCAAGCGCTGCGAAAGTACGGCGAATTTCACGGTCTTGCCGATGTTCACGTGGCCCACGGTCGGGGTAAGCGTGCCGTCGATGAGCTTGAGCAGCGTGGACTTGCCGGCACCATTAGCGCCGACAATGCCGAAACGGTCGCCCGGACCGATCAGCCATGTCACGTCATCGAGGATCTCACGGCCGGACACGGTGACTTTGCGTGCGGCGGACGTCGCGGCTTCCTCGTCAAGGGCATCGCTGCCGATGGTCTCGCCACCGGTGTTCTGGCGGCGAACCTCACGCTCGATGTCGCTCGGCGCATTGGCCTCCGCTTCACGCGCCTTGGCCGCGGCCTCGATGGCTTCGGGCACACCCGCATCAACCAATCGGGGATCGTCCATATCGGTGACGGCCACCTCGACGGAACCGTGCAGCTGCGGTTCGGCATACATGGCGTTCACCACGTCCACGCGCGAGGCCAAGTCGGCGAGCGCCGCCACGTCCGGGTCCATCTCGGCCATGCCCTGCGTGTGTTCAAAAATCTGTGTGACGTTGATGAGGTCGACCACCTGCTTGCCAAGGCGGGAGGTGGCCATTTGCTTGAGCTCAACCGTGTTGCGCATCAGCGGCACATCGGCGATGAGCTCACGGGCGGCTTTGACGTGGAACTTCTGCTTGGTGGAGCGAGCGCGGGCGCCGCGGGACAGCCATGCAAGCTCCTTGCGGGCCAGATTGCGGCGCTTCGTTTCACGCACATCAGCCTGGCGGTCGCGTTCGACGCGCTGCAGCATATATGCGGAATAGCCGCCCTCGAACGGCTCGATCACGCCATCGTGGACTTCCCACATCGATTCGCAGACCTCGTCCAAGAACCAGCGATCGTGGGTCACGAGCAACAGAGCGCCCTGGCCTTTGGACCAACGGTTCTTCAGGTGCTCGGCCAACCAGTGGATGGTGACCACATCAAGATGGTTGGTGGGCTCGTCGAGCGCGAGAATATCCCAGTCCTTAAGCAGCAGTCGAGCCAGATCGGCGCGGCGACGTTGGCCGCCGGACAGGGATCCGACCTTGGCGTCCAGGCTCATGCCGCCGAGCAGGGCTTCCACGATCTCGCGCGAGGTGTTGTCGGACGCCCATTCGTAGTCCGCGCGGCCTTCCAATGCGGCTTCGCGGATGGTGGCGTTGTCGTCAAGTGGATCGCGCTGGTCGAGCATGCCGAAGGTGAGTCCACCGCGCTTCGTCACGCGGCCGGAGTCCGGCTCCTGGGTGCCGCGGAACAGGTGAAGCAACGTGGATTTGCCGTCGCCGTTCTTACCGACGATGCCGATGCGGTCGCCCTCGAAAACACCTTGCGTCACATCGGTGAAGATGGTTTTGGTGGCGAAGGCGAGCGAAACGTGTTCCAGTCCAATGTCATAAGTCGGCATGACTCACCAATGTAGCGCCATGCTTGCCCAGTGATGAGATCTCCACCACGATGTCGACCACCCACCACACGGTGAAATCCCCACGACGATGTTAGCGAAGATTTGCTTTTCGCGGAATATCGCCATTTTGAGTCACCACGTGGTGGGGAATTCACTACGCGGTGAGAGTTTCACTACGCGGTGGGAGAAGATAATTGTCGCACAACGAGATGCGGCGATCACATTGTCATCCGCCTACTTGCTCAGCGTCTGGGAGTAGGAGTTGCAGCGGGCGGCGAAGCCGGAGAACACCTGCTCGGCGAGTGGCTGCAGCATTTGATCGTACTGGGCGAATTGCTCGCGCAACTGGGATTTGGAACCACCGGCGGCCTTGAGATCCTTGACCATGCTCGGCTCATCAAGCCATTCATCCAGCAGGGATCCGCACACTTCGAGATGGAACTGCATGCCCAATGCGGAACCCAGACGGAACGCCTGCACCTTGGTGGCGGAGGAGCGCGCCAGCAGCTGGGCGCCCTCAGGTAGACCGACTACATCGTTATGCCAATGCAGCACGTTCAGCTGCTTATCCCACATGGAGAAGAAGTCGTGCCTATCCACGCGCTTGATGGGCCCAAAGCCAATCTCCGGCGCATCGCCCTTACGCAGCTGGCCACCGAGTGCAGTGGCGATAATCTGGTGGCCCAGGCACACGCCAAGTACCGGCTTGCCTACGGCCACGGCCGCTTTGGCCAGCTTGCCCTCGGCCTTTAATCCCGGATACTTGTCATAGTCGAGCGCGCCCATCGGCCCGCCCATAATCACCACACCGGCAAGGTCACCGAAGTCGGGAAGATCGGGCTTCTTCGTGTTGGCAATATTCATAATCACCGTATCGAGCCCGAGATCTTCGAGGGTCGACAGGATACGCCCGGGGCGCTCCCACGGGACATGTTGCAAAATCAGCACTTGTGGTGTGGACATGGCTCCTATTGTGACACGAGCGTTCCCCGTTTGCGTTAACACCGCTATTTTCGAATGGTTCGCCGCCGTTTGATGCCCCGTTTCGCACTTGAATCGTTGCCAGCAACAAGCCATGTCGTCGATCGGCGCCAAACCCATGAACAGCCGCCCCGCAAAAATGCACCGATAGGCCACGTCTCATGTCTGGCTCAAACCCTACGCTTAGGGGCTATGGGAAACAGCCAAGAACCGCAGGATTTCAACACTTCCGTTATGCCGTCGAGCCTGACGCCGGTGCATGTCGCCAAGGCCGCAGAAGGCCTGAATCTGTATGACACCGCCTCGCACCAGGCCAGCCATTTCGTGCCGCTAAAGCCGGGCGAAGTCGGCATTTATGTGTGTGGCGCCACCGTGCAGTCGTCACCGCATATTGGCCATATCCGTGCCGCCGTGGCGTTCGACATCGTGCGCCGCTGGTTTTTGAAGCTCGGTTACAAAGTCACTTTTGTGCGTAATGTGACCGACATCGACGACAAGATTCTCGACAAGGCCGCAGCCGCCGGTCAGCGCTGGTGGGCCCGCGCCTACTACTATGAGCGCGAATTCACCGAGGCGTACAACACGCTTGGCGTGCTGCCGCCCACCGTGGAGCCCCGCGCCACCGGCCATATGACGGACATGATCGATCTGATTCAGCGCATTCTCGACAACGGCCATGGCTATGTGGTCACAGATGCGGATGGCAAGCCCACCGGCAACGTGTACTTCGACGTGGCCTCCTGGCCGCATTACGGCGAGCTGACCCACCAGAAGCAGACCGCCGAGGTCGATGAAGCAGCTGCCGTGGCCGACCGCATGGGCCCGTCCGTGGATGCCACCGGCGACGACAAATACAACCCCGTCGATCCGGCCGATGCCTCCCCCGACAAGCATGATCCGCGCGACTTTGCACTGTGGAAAGCTCCGAAGAATACCGACCCCGAGGACGCTCGCTGGTCAACCCCGTTCGGCGTGGGACGTCCGGGCTGGCATATCGAATGCTCTGCCATGTCCCATCGTTATCTGGGCGACGGATTCGACATTCACGGTGGCGGCTTGGACCTGCGCTTCCCGCACCATGAAAACGAGATGGCCCAGACCCGTGCGGCTGGCTACCCGTCCGCCGCACGCTGGATGCACTCGGCTTGGGTGACCGCCAAGGGCGAGAAGATGTCGAAGTCTCTCGGCACTGGCCTGTCCGTGCCGTCTGTGCTGGCTGAGAACTCCGCTTGGGTGGTGCGTTACGCGCTGGGTTCCGTGCAATATCGTTCGATGCTCGAATGGTCCGATCAGGCACTGGTCGAGGCTCAGGCCGCATACGACCGCGTCTCGAACTTCATCGAGCGTGCCGGCGTGGCCTTGGGTGGTCAACCGTCCCACGAAGAGGTTACCGGCATATCCGCCGATGACCTGCCCACCGATTTCGTGGCCGCAATGAACGACGATGTCAACGTCTCCGGCGCGACCGCCACGATTTTCACCACCATTCGTTCCGGCAATACGCTGCTCTCGCAGCTTGCCGATCGCGCCGATTCCGAGGCCGTGCAGGCCGAAGTGCGTGAGACGCTGCTCGCCGTGCGCGCAATGCTCGACACGTTGGGACTGGATCCGCTGGCCGAACCGTGGGTCTCTGCCGGAGCTGCCGGTGGTGCCAGCGATGGCACGACCGAGACCCCCGAGCACGCCGCATTGGAAGCGCTTATTACCGAACAGCTCAATGCCCGTGCCGAAGCCCGCGAGGCTAGGGACTTTGCCAAGGCCGATCAGATTCGCGATACGCTGGCCGAGGCCGGCATCACCATCGAAGACGGCCTGCAAGGCTCGACCTGGAGCCTGAAGTAGCCACTTAGCGACATCGAACAACGATATTCCCGTTTCAAGGGGCTGATTTGTCCGATTCCGGAGGTCTACTTCCGTTTCAAGGGGCTGACGCTCAAGTAGAGGCACACTACAAATGGCTTAACGACGGTGTCGTTAAGCCATTTGTACTTTCAGTTTGAAGTTTAGGCAGCCCCTTGAAATGGAAGTAGACCTCCGGGAAAGACGAAATCAGCCCCTCGAAATGGCGAAAGCCCCATCAAACCAGCCGATCAGTCGAAAACGAAGTCTACGTCCACGAGGTGCAGGCGCTTGGCGAGTTCCTTTTCCAACGAGCGCTTGCGTTCGATGAGATCAGACACATCGATGGTCTCGCCGGTGCCAGCCAAATACACGTCCACCGTGTAGTTCATGCCGGTTTTGAAAATCAGCGTCTGCTCATACTCGGTATTGGCAGGCAGGTGCCGCTGCGCCTCGGCTTCCACGTAGGCATTGGTCTCGTCGTCGTCATGCACGCCACCGACCAATTCCACGAACGCCTCCTTCAGCACGCTGAACGGTTCGCGGATGGTCAACACCACCAACGCCACGGTGATGAAGAAATCGCCGGTGTAATGCAGGAAGTCAAGCGGTCCGCCAGCCGGCAGCAGCATCAGGAATACGGCGACCACACCAATGCCGAAGGACATCGAGCCGTCGACCAGCGTGCTTTTGCATTCGGCGGTGAGCATGGTGCTGGAGTTGCCGATGGCACGGTTCGAGCGCCGATAGTACATGTACAGGCTGAAGCAGACAATCACGGTCAGGATCTCGTAAATGACCACCGGGCCGGTTTCGATGCGTTCGCCGGACCCGAACACGAAGTAGTCATAAGCCACTCGGCACACGTCGATCAGCGAATACACCAACAACGACATGGTGAAGATGGCCTTGCAGATCGCGTAGATAGGCTCCAACGCGAACAGGCCATTGGGGAAGCGCTCAGTGGTACGCACCGTGCGCGTCGAAAGGTACACCGCCACCAGTCCGGAAAGGACGGAGATTGCGGTGAAGGAGAAATCAAGGAACATGGCCTTAAGGCCAGTCATGAAGAACACAGCCATTCCGGCGAACACCTGAAGAACGTTGACGACTATGCCAACGATCAGAGCTTTGCGTTCAAGGAGTTTTTGGGCGGGCATCGGTGGGCCTTCCTTATTGCACGGCATGTCTGCGTTGGCCCGCAACGGGTCTGGTCGTTGACCTAAGTTCGCGAGGGCGCACGGCAGTCTGCGTATAAGCGGTGTCCAGGGATTTTCAAAACAGCGTAAGCATTCCAAAAAACACAGGATTCTTTACATTTTCTATGGTAACGGAGGCACTCGATTGGCTTCGCCACGAGCGGATGGCAAGACATTCGCCTACTAGGTGTCTGGTGACGATTCCGCCAACGCCGGCAACCGAACGGCACCATCGCAACACAACGCCGATATGGGCGGCAGAATCGTTGCCCGGCAAATAGAATTTCCCGCGTGGCGGCTAGACTGTTGCCCATTATGGCAGCATTTAGTTCTTTGACAGATAGGCTCTCGAATGCGTTCAAGCATCTGAAGAGCAAGGGCAAGCTTTCCGAAGCGGATATCGACGGCACAATCCGCGAAATCCGCCGCGCGCTGCTCGACGCCGACGTGGCGCTCGACGTGGTGCGTTCCTTCACTGGCAAGGTGCGCGAGCGCGCACTGGGCACCGAGGTGTCCGAGGCACTCAACCCCGCCCAGCAGGTGGTGAAGATCGTCAATGAGGAGCTCACCGACGTGCTCGGCCAGGGCGTGGACCGCCCGCTGAACTTCGCCAAGAACCCGCCGACGATCATCATGCTCGCAGGTCTTCAGGGTGCCGGTAAAACCACGCTGGCCGGCAAGCTCGGCTATTGGCTCAAGGATTCCGGCCATACGCCGCTGCTGGTGGCGGCCGATTTGCAGCGTCCGAACGCCGTGACCCAGCTGCAGGTGGTCGGCGAGCGCGCCGGCGTGCCCGTCTACGCCCCCGAGAAGGGCGTGCAGTCCGACGGCGGCGAGGCTGTGGCCGCTCCGGGCCAGACTTCCGGTGACCCGGTGAAGGTGGCACGCGATTCCATCGAAATCGCCAAGCAGAAGCTTTATGACACGGTGATCATCGATACCGCCGGTCGCTTAGGCGTGGACGAGGAGCTGATGAAGCAGGCACGCGATATCCGTGACGCCGTGCAGCCCAATGAAATCCTGTTCGTCATCGACGCGATGATCGGTCAGGACGCGGTCAAGACCGCCAAGGCATTCGATGAAGGCGTGGACTTCACCGGCGTGGTGCTCTCCAAGCTCGATGGCGACGCCCGTGGCGGTGCCGCGCTGTCCGTGGCATCCGTGACCGGCAAGCCGATCCTGTTCGCTTCCACTGGCGAGGGTCTGAAGGACTTCGAGGTCTTCCACCCGGATCGTATGGCATCGCGCATCCTCGACATGGGCGACATCATGACGCTCATCGAGCAGGCTCAGAAGCAGTTCGACGAGGAGGAGGCCCGCAAGGCCGCCGAGAAGATCTCCGAGGGTTCCTTTGGCCTGGATGATTTCCTCGATCAGCTGCAGCAGGTGCGCAAGCTCGGTTCGATGAAGTCGCTGCTCGGCATGATTCCGGGCATGGCCCAGCACCGCAAGGAGCTTGAGCAGTTCGATGAGAAGGAGATCGACCGCACCGAGGCGATTATTCGCTCGATGACCCCGGCAGAGCGCCGTGATCCGTCGATTATCAACGGTTCTCGCCGCGCCCGTATCGCCTATGGTTCGGGTGTGACCGTCTCGCAGGTCAACGCTCTGCTGCAGCGCTTTGAGCAGGCCGCAAAGATGATGAAGCGCATGTCCAACCGCGGCGGCATGGGTGGCGGCATGCCCGGCTTCGGCGGCCCTGCGATGGGCGGCGGTAAGAAGAAGGGCAAGAACAAGAAGAAGGGCGGCAAGTCCGGCAACCCGATGAAGCGCGAGGCTGAGGAGAAGGCATTGCGCGACAAGCTGGCCGGCAAGAAGTCCTCCGGTTCCACCGGCGGCTCCGCATTTGCCAAGAAGCCGCAGAATCCAGCTCTGCCTGCAGGCCTTGAAGAGATGATGGGCAACGTCGATGGCGGCACTGAGCTGCCTCCGAACCTCGGCGGCGGTTTGAGCGGCTTGTTCGGTCGCTGATTGTCGAGGGGCTCCCGCCAGCGGGAGCATATTTTTTGACATATTCGGAAAGGAACTTCCATGGTGACAATCCTTGGCACTGTGGCGATCATCGCACTGCTGTGGACAGCGTTGAGCGCACTACCGGCTGGCCTTGAAGCCCGCATGCCGTTGCCATACATGATTGCGCTCACGCCATTGTTGTGGGTTCCTTTGGTGGTTTTGGCCGCACTCGCCGCGTGGCAGCGCGAATGGAGCGTTATGTCGCTGCTTATCGTGGCCGCACTGTTCGCCAGCTCGCACCGGCTTAACTATTGGGGTACGTCAATCGACCCCGCCGGCAAGCGTAAGGAATCCCACCGTGAAACACCGCGTGAAACATCTGTGAATACGCAGAATATGAACAATTCCAGCAACGCTGACACCACTGTCATGGTATCGTCCAGCACTATCGGCGCAAATCGTGAAACACCCCGTGAAACATCTGTAAACACCCATAATATAAGCGACCCCAACGCCGGACCCTCTGCTGCTGCATCATCTTCCGGTACTGCCGGCACAAGCCGTGAAGCACTAGACGCAGCCAGTAATCTATCTTCCACGGCCTCGGAATCCACCCGCACCACGCTCCCCACTCAGTTCACCGTCATGACCCTGAACTGCCGTTACGGTCGCGCGGACGCCAATGACATCACCGCCAATATTCGCAAACGCGGCATCAGCGTGCTGGCATTGCAGGAGGTCACCGACGAGCTCATCGCACGCCTCACCGAGGCAGGTCTCAACGAGCTGCTCCCCTATCATCAATTCGGCGAAGCCAAGGACACTGACAACGGCGGCTTCAACGTGCTCTACTCCGCATACGAGCCGGGCGCATCCGTGCCCAACGTGGTCAGCATCCCCGCTGCCGACGTGCCGGCCATCACACTGCGCATCGCAGATCAAGCCAAGATGCCGCCCGCCAGCACCTCCACCAATGGCACTACTATCCGTATCGCTGCCAACCCAAGCACCACAACCCAAGCGCACCCCGACCGAATCATCACTTTCTGCTCGGCTCATCCGAAATCCCCTATGCGCGGCTGTGCCGACTGGTCGGCCGGAATCCTAGGATTACGAGAGATCACCAAAGCTCGGTCCATCGCCCATCACAACATCGCTGTCGTGATGGGCGACCTCAACTCAAGCACCGACCACCCCAGTTTCCGTGCCCTGCTCAAGTCTGGCTTCAAGGACGCGAGCCTGACCCAAGCGGCCGGCCCCAACCTTACGTTCCCCCGCTGGCTCAAGTGGCCACGCATCGAGCTGGATCACGTGCTGTTTACCCCCGGAGTGCGGCCATCACAGGTCAAGTCGTTCGAAATCAAGGACACCGATCATCTGGCACTTGTCGCCACGCTGGCGCTTCGTTAGCTGCCTGCCGTACATCGCATCCCCGCGATCCGCTGCCACGGCAAACCGCACACGACACTCACCACGTCAGTCCTGCCCTGCGCGCTATAATAGGCCAGTTATTCGCGCGCGCGTGGCGCCCTCTACACCCCGGGCCGCGAGGACACGTGGATTCCGGTGGGCCATGCCCCACATGGTAGCCGCGAAACCACAAACCTAGTTATTACAAGGAGAGCCATTTTGGCAACCAAGATTCGTCTGAAGCGACAGGGCAAGAAGTTCTACGCCTTCTACCGCGTGGTGGTCGTCGATTCTCGCAAGAAGCGTGACGGCAAGGTCATCGAGGAGATCGGTACCTACAACCCCAACACCCAGCCCTCGACCATCCAGATCAAGTCTGACCGCGCTCAGTACTGGCTTGGCGTCGGCGCTCAGCCGTCCGAGCCCGTATTCAAGCTGCTCAACATCACTGGTGACTGGCAGAAGTTCAAGGGCCTTGACGGTGCTGAAGGCACCCTGAAGACCGTTGAAGCCGGCCCGGATGCCGAGGCCCGCATTGCGGCCGTCGAGAACCAGGCTCAGAAGCTGAAGGCCGCCAAGTCCGAGGCTGACGCCAAGGCTAAGGCTGAGGCCGAAGCTGCTGCCGCCGCCGAGGAGACCCCGGCTGAGGAAGCTCCGGCTGAGGCTGCTGAAGAAGCTCCGGCCGAGGCCTGAGCTGAAACGAAAGGCTAGCAATCATGCTTGCACAGGCTGTGGAACACCTCATCAAGAACATCGTTGATTTTCCCGACGATGTGTCCGTCAAGTCCCATGAGAATGCGCGCGGCGAACTGCTTCGCGTGCGCGTGAACCCGGAGGACATCGGCCGCGTGATCGGCCGCAGCGGCCGCACCGCCAATGCGATTCGCACCGTGGTGCAGGCATTGTCCGACCACAAGGTTCGCGTCGACATCATGGACGTCCGTCGATAACCGATAAGGATTGATTCACAGCATGGCAGAGCAAGACATGCACGACGACCCTCAGCAGCTCGAGTTGCTGAGGGTCGCTCGTATTGGCCGCGCACAGGGGCTCAAGGGCGAAGTCACCGTGCGCTTGTACACCGACGACCCCGAATGGCGCTTCGAGCCGGATTCCGTGCTCTACAGCCAGGATGGCGAAACCGAGTATATCGTTGAGAACTCGCGCACATTCAAAGATCGATGGATTCTCAAACTTGAGGGCACGGATGATCGTACTGCCGCCGAGGCACTGAACGGCGTCGAGCTGTATGGCGAGGCCGACGATGCGGAAGAAATGCTCGAGGCGGACGAATGGTATCCCAAGGATCTCATCGGCCTCGAGGCTCGTCTGTCCGAGGGCAATGGCCTAGGGCTGCCCGCTGGTCAAGTGGTAGGCAAGGTGGTCGACGTGGTCGACTCCCCCGCCCAGTCGCTGCTGAAGATTCGTCTGGTCGAGCCGGTGGTGACCGGTCAGAACTCCAAGGGTGAGGACGTCATCGAGAAAACCGCGCTGGTTCCGTTCGTGGAAGCGCTGGTGCCCGAAATCGATTTGGACGAGCAGTATCTGACGCTTGACCCGCCCGGCGGTTTAATTCCTGGACTGTAACTCTTATCTACCACCAAATGTTGAGGGGCCTTCTGATGAATCAATCAGAAGGCCCCTCAGTTATGTATCAGTCCGTCACCCGCGTGCCATGGCGGTGACACGTTGCATGAAGCGGTCAAGGAATGCCGGCACGTTGACCCCGAGCGCCACTTGCGTGTGCTTGTCCGGGTCTTGCACTCGAGAACGGTCACCAATGGTGCGGCCACGGAACGGGCCCTCCAAATCGACCTGTAGGTTGAAACCGAACGTGGTGACCAATGATGGGTCAAGCGCGGCAGCCACAGCGAGCGGGTCATGCAGTCCGCAGCCGTGGATTTCCGGCTGGTTCTTTACGTAGAAATCGATGTAGTAATCGGTCATGGTGACGAGGAAGTCACCGGCCGGCGTTCCCAGAGCGGCCCATTCATGAGCTTTCTCGCGGGTGAGCGCGGTCTGATGAGTCACGTCGAGGCCAATCATCGTGGTGCGGGCACCGCACTTGAACAGGTAATCAGCGGCCTCGGGATCCTGGGAGATGTTCGCTTCGGCAGCAGGACTTACATTGCCCGGTAGTGTCAGCGAACCACCCATCAACGTTACGTTGATGCCGGAATCCTTCAGATCCGGGGCATTACGGAACACGGTGGCCATGGTGGTCATTGCACCGGTAGGTACGATGGTCAAATCCGGCCCGCATTCACGTGCGGCAGCGATGATGAAATCGACTGCGGAGCCCGGCGCCTCGGGCTGCCTGGGAGAATCCGGCAGCACTGCACCGCCGATTCCATTGGGATGATGTACAGCAACCGAACCGGGGCTGGGCGACCATGGAGTATCGGTCTGCCATCCGTCCTCACCGCCCTCCTGCCAACGACGGTATGCTTCGGCACGTTCATCCGGCGTGGTGCCGCGCATCAATGGCAACTTCGCGGGTGCGATGGGGTGGTCGATGCCGGGATACACCGGTATGTCATCGCGTCCAAATGCGTGGAGCACCGCAAGCGCATTGCGCGCGGCCAGAGGCACGGCGACGTTGCCGTATGTGGCAGTGATGCCAATGAGATCGGCGTCTCCGGCACTGCCTAGCGCATAGGCGATGGCGAGCGCATCGTCGATGCCAGTATCAAGGTCGAGGATGAGTTTCTTGCGCATACTACTCCTTCGCAATGAATTGCTCTTCCGAAGTTGCTGTTGTCGACACTCTTGCGTCAGAAATTCAGGAAATAAAAGGTAATCTCCTAAAATCCTGACGCTACGATCTTCTCAGTGTCAGATTTTTAGGAAAGTAAGGATATTTTCCTAAAATCCTGACGCTCAGGCACCGTCAGCGTCAGGATTTTAGGAGAATGGGGATGATTTCCTGAATTTCTGACGCTACTAATGAGTCAGTGGCCCAAATTCTCAAAGAAACCGGAACACTCAGCCGAGCTTGGCGAGCTCTTCGGGGGTGAGCTCGAGCTGGTCAGCCTTGAGGGAGTCGAGGATGGTCTCGGGGTGGTGGGCTCCGGGAATCACGAACATGTGATCGCCCTTGGCAAGCTCCCACGCCAGCACGACCTGCTGGTAGCTCACGCCGTGAGCCGCGGCGACCTCGCGGAACGGATCGAACTTGGTCTCGTCATAGGGGTGACGGTAGCCGCCGAGCGGGCTCCAGCACACGAATGCCAGACCGACCTTGGCACAGTAGTCGAGCGTGTCCTGAGTGTGCAAGTGAATAGGCGAGTACTGATTCTGCACAGCCACGAGCTTGTCGCCGAGAATGCCACGTGCGATGTCGATCTGTTCAATGGAAGCGTTGGAGATACCAGCTTCGCGGGCCACGCCCTCGTCCACCAGCTGCTTGATGGCCTCAACGGACTCGCTGTACGGCACCTTCGGATCCGGACGGTGGAAGTACAGCAGGTCGATGGTATCGACACCGAGCGCCAGTGCGCTCTCCTTGCCACGGCGAATCAGATTCTCCGGACGGCCATCCACATCCCACGTGGGGCGGTCGTCGGTGAAGTTGCGGAAGTGGCCCACCTTGGTGGCTACCAGTACCTCATCCTTCGGACCCTTCCACGTTTCAAGGGCCTCGCGCACCAGCTTCTCGCCGGTCTGCTCCTCGCCACCGGAGCAGTAATAGGCCCATGCGGTGTCGATATGGCGGCATCCAGCATCCAGCGAAGCGTGCAGGGTTTCGATGCCGACCTCGTGGCCGCGGTTGTTTTCGATGGTCAGCGGCATTTCGCCGTGACCGATGGCGGTGGTGGAGAACGGTCCGAGCTGACGGAACAATGTCATGGCAATTCCCTTCATTGGTGGGTGGCTGCAGCGAGTGCAGCCAGCTGTCTATCCATATCCCAGCGTAGGCATTCCGCTGGATTTCACTCCACAAGGCTTAAGTGAAGACGAGGGGCCGGAACCCGTCAAAGGTTCCGGCTGTTCCGCTGACGAATCAGCGGCCTCGCCTGAGACTCAGACCAAGCAGTACCGGTGTGGCGATGATAATGGCCGTCGACCATCCCTGTCCGACTTGGTTGGCCAAGGCGATCAACAGGCCCGTCATCAGGCCTTCCCGGTATTGCCGGTCAGATCTCGGACGGTTGTCGCGGTCGTTTCCTCCCATGAGAACCTCCTTATTGAGTTATAGGTAGCCATTACACCGGCTGGCGCAATGACACCGCACCAAGGCACCACGTCAATAGCCCCTTGATGTGGTCCACTCAGTGTACGGGGAAGGTTCGATGGATACTGGTATGATGTTTGCTAGCAGAAAGGTCGCGTCAACTTCGGGGCAATCTTCTAGGCGGCGCCACAGACTTTCGCCCCGTTGGGCCTGACTGCCGAGGTTTTCCTTAACCTCAGTTATAGGTGAAAAGCCCGATGTCCTACGACACCGGGCTTTTTAATTGCTTAAGTACTCCCCCATTACCGTCCGCCGAACGAGCCTCCGCCGGAGCCACCGCCTGAGAAGCTGCCGCTGGATCCGTCGATGGATGCCGATGCTGGGGCTGCGCCTCGGATCGTGGCGCTGATTTCGTTGAATCCGGAGCCTAGTTGCGCGCCGAAATCGAGGATGCCGCCGAAGCTGGCACCCAAGTGGTCGGAGTCTGCCGGGCCAAGACCGAAACCAAGGCCAGTGCCATCGCCGGTGCTCGCACGCGACGAGCCATCATGGGTATCGCCGATCGAGGCGTACCGGAAGTTCCAATACACCAACGAATCTGTGGCATTATCGTCCAACCAGTCAGGGTTCTGAATCTGCGGATATGCTTTGGCAAGTTCCCGCAGCGTTCGTTTGGACATGCCCACCGCCGTGGCATAGACAAGATACTGGTCCCAGAGCGCCAAATCAGCACCCCCGCTCCCACTCAGCATCTGACTCACCGCCCGCAAAGCCAACGGCCGCGTCTTGGCCGCAAGCCCAGTCAGCTCGACGCCCCCATACAGGCTCGCCGGCCCGGGATATATGGCGATTGCGCCCTTGGCTGCCAGCGAGAGCAGGGTGGCCGCGGTCTGGCGATGATCGTAGCCATGTTTTGGTGCCAGTCCCATAATCGAGGCGATATGCGCCACGCTCACCGGCCCGATCTGCGGAATGTCGTGAACGTACATGGCATCCCGGCTTCTGACCGCAAGGCGCACACGCACGAATCCGAAGATTGCCATAATCAGTGCGATTAGGCTGATTCCCAAACCTATACCAAGCGTGATGGCCCACTTCTTTACTGTGTTACGTTGCTCGGCGCGCGCCTGTGCTTCCTTATCTTTTTCGCACTGCTTGAGCTCGGCTAGACTGTCATAATCCCGCTTGCGAATCCAGTCGCCTGCCGGCGTATATTGTTGGCCGGCCTTGCCTCCGGAGGTGTCGTGCATTACAGACGAATCGAAGGCGGCGACCAGATCAAGGTAGCGGCCCACGCGCACGTTGTTCGCCGCGAACTTCAGCTCGCCGTTTTTCACCTCGTTCGGTGGTTGAAACGCCCGAATAGTGCAGCCAAGCCCAGGAGTTGCTAGCCGTGATGCCGTTGGGGAATCGCACGGTACCAGTCACTTTGCCGATGGGCGTTTCGTTGAGCTCGCTGACCGGCTCCCACTGGAACTTGGACACATCGCTGTAGAGCATGGTGGCCACCAGGGTCATCGTCACCTCAAATTTCAGGCTTTTGGCTTTGGCGGTGGCCGGAATGTTCCAATCGATTTCCAGAAGCTGCATCTTTCGACCGGAAATACCCTGATCGTAATCCTGGTACTCATCCCAGGTCTGGTAGATCGGGATGCCATCCTTGCCGGGCTGGTAGGCGTAGGCTTCAGTGCCGATCCGGTTCGTGGCCACCACATACCAGTGTTTGGCGTAGTGGCTGTTCCACGCTTCGTCGCCATTTACATCGGCCGGCTGCAGCGGATCTCCCTTAAGCTGCGTGTACGTTTCGCCAGTGGTCGTATTGGTGACGGAGATGTCGGTGATGTCCGAAAGATTGTATTCGTTGATTTCGTAGGTCTAATACAGCTGCTTCCACGGCTTGTTCTTGCCTCGACTGTCCAGCTTCATGTCGATGTGCTGGGTGACCTTGAGGTCGCCGTTGGGCTGCACGGCCACCTCATAGTCGAGGCTGCGGTACGACAGTTTCGGGTGATCGGCGGTAAACCAATTGAAGATGAGCAGTGTCACGATGAGTATCGCCGTGATGGTCGCGGCGGCGATCAACGTGGCGATGATGGAGCGTATCGTGCGATGCCTCATCAGCGGCCTCCGAATGAACCGCCACCGGAGCCGCCGAATGAACCTCCGAAGCCGCTACCGCCGCCGGAACCGAAGCTACCGAAATCGCCACCGGAATCGAACGAAGGCGCTGCCGCCTGAATGGTCGAGCTGATGTCCGCGAACCCTGCGGACAGCTGTGAACCAAGGTCGGAGAACCCACCGGCGAATGATGTGCCACCGTATGCCGGAACCGGTCCTGCAGCACCGAGGTTACCTTGATCGGCCGTTGCGGAATCACCGTAGTAACGGCCGCCGTACCAGCCATATGGCCTGTAGTTCCAGTAGAACAACGTTCCTGCGGCATTGGCATCCAGCCATGCCGGGTCGTTGACCTGCGGGTAGGCCTTGGCCAGTTCCTTCATCACGCGCTCGGAGATGCCGAATGCAGCGGCATACACCATATACCAATCCCACATGGCTATGTCGGCAGCGCCACGGTCGGCGAAGTTCGAGAAGTCCTGCATGTAGTGCTTCAGGCCCAGACACCGTCCCGCCATCTCATGACCCGGTTCGGTCAGTGCGGTTGACGTGCCGACCAACAGACAGAACAGACCGACCAGCAGAAGCGGCGAACCGGTGATCATGCCGGCCACCATAAAACCAGTGGCCCCATTGACGATCAAGGCTCCGAGGCCAAGCACCACAGCGAGCACACCGGCAACAGCCCATTGGGAAGACGCCGTACTGGTCAATGGAGAGTATTCAGCCGCGCATGAATCCGTGAATTTATTGAGCTCCAGATAGCCGCTTGCCCAGTCCTTGCAGACGTTCTTCATCTGGTTCAGGTCGAATACCGGGCAGCCGACGCGCTGAGAGATGGTAATCAGCAGAGCGAGCAGCGCTTCCTCGGATTGGCTCAGACCAAGTTGTTCGATATTGGACGCCGCATCAAGGCTGGCCGGCAGAATCACGATGGTGCTGGTGTTGCGTGCCGCGTTCATTTTGCCGGGGTCCGCGGTAATCATCTGGATCAGACCCACTGGAGTGGCTTGGCTCATATCGATGCCTCGGTACATGTCCGCAGGACCAGGATAGATGGCGATGGCCTTTTTGACGGCCAGTGAAAGCATGGTGGCCGTCAGCTCACGGTCGGAGGAGGAGCCGGTAGCGCTTGCATCCACAAGCGTGATGAGTCTGGCCGCCGAAGCCGGGCTGACACCGGGCTGGTCACGCCAGTATTCGATGTCGCCGTGGTATTGCGCGCGCCGGTTGCTTGCGATGGCGGCCCATACGCCCCATATGCACAGCGCCAAGCCGATCACGATGGTGGCAATCCAGCCGATAAGCCGGATTCGAGCGGCAAGCCGTTGACGGTCAAGCCAACGTTGTTGCTGGTTGTATTCACTGGTTTTGAGGTCGTTGAGATGGTCACCGGGCTGGGTGCGGGCCATATCCCCGGCTTTGCTGGAGTCAAAGGCCGCGACCACGTCCAGATAGTCGCCCGTACGGATGTTGTAGGCCGTGAACGTGTAGCTGCCGTCCGACTCCCGCTTGGTTTCGGAGGTGCGTTCGCTGTGCAACCATGCCCATGAGGTTTTGCCGGTGATGTCTTCAGGGAAGTGCACAGTGCCAGTGACCGTGCCAATGGGCACTTGGTTCTTTTTGCCGAACGGTTCCCATTGGAATGAGGCAACGTCCTGCCACTTGGTAGCCACATTGTGCATGGTGAAGCTAACTTCGAACTTCATGCTGTTGGCTTCGGTGGTTACCGGGATATTCCAGCCGATCTCCACGGTTTTGGCGCTCTTCAAGGACTCCCCGACCTGAATACCGTCCGTGCCTGGCGTGTAGGGCTGGGGATTGTCACTACTCGCACTGACGTCGGCGATATACCAATGGTTGGCATAATCGCTGTTCCATGCCTCGTTGGAAGACACGGCACTGGGCAGTTTGGGCTCGGTCTGCTGGGCATAATCGATGCCATCAGTGACGTTGCGCACACTGATATCGGTAATATCAGTCAAGTTGCCGGGAGCCAGTGAATATTGCTGAAAGAGCTGCTTCCAAGGGCGATCTCCGTCATCATCAGAACGATCGCGAAGCTTGACATCGATACGCTGCATGACCTTGAGATTGCCATCCGCGGTGGCGGTCACGTCATAGTCAAGCGTGCGATAGCTGAGATCCGCAGAATCGCCAGCTGGCATTATGACCATCATCAATGCGGCAAAGCATGCCACCGCAAACGTAATCAGCGCACTGATAACACCAGCACGGATAAATCGCTTCTTCATACAGTCTTCCCCTAACGACCAGCAATAAGGCCCGCTTGGCTGTTGCCTAGCGGGCCTTCACATCATCAAAACTTGACTTGAGGAGCCTGGCGCGAGGCGTCATCCGCCTCGAAGTACTGGGCCTGCTCGAAGTGGAAGAGACCGGCGATAATGTTGGTCGGCACGGTTTCAATGGCGGTGTTGAGCTTCAGGACCACATCATTGTAGAACTGGCGCGCGTAGGCGATCTTGTTCTCAAGGTCCTTGAGCTGGGCTTGCAGATCCATGAAGTTCTGGTTGGCTTGCAGCTGCGGGTATGCCTCGGCGGTGGCCTGCAGATTGACCAGCGCACGGGACAGCTGGTTTTCGGCGGCGGCACGCTGAGCGGTGGTGGCGTTCGGATCGTTGGCCGCAGCCACCACGCCGGCGCGGGCGGCGGTCACCTGAGTGAACACCTCGGATTCATGGGTGGCATAGCCTTTGACGGTGTTCACCAGATTCGGGATCAGGTCGGCGCGCTGCTTGAGCTGCACGTCGATCTGCGCCCAGCCGTTCTTTACGCGGTTCTTGAGAGTAACGAGGTTGTTGTAGGCACCGACCGCCCAAGCGATCAACGCAACGATAACGACGACAACGACAATGGTGATAATCAGACCTGCACTCATATATGCTCCTTTGCTGGGCCCTTCAGTGACCATTCTTCCACACATCGCGTGAAAACAGGAGATTTTTACGGCATTCGCCTGGACTACGTCCTTGGAGTGTGGCAGAAACGGCAGAAATCGCACGGAGCGACGAATACCCCGCGAAGTTTCTGCCGTTTCGAGTCGGTCAAACGGCAGAAACTTCGCGTGCCCCTCGTTGAGACGCGAACATTCTGCCACAAAGAGGGCACACTGCTCTGGTAGCAACACTTTCGAACGGCCGGCGCGCCCAGAAAGCTCTCAGAAAAGCTCCAGATAAGTGAAATCTAAGTTGCCGGCAGCTATCAGGCTCGCTTTAGTGCGCAATCATCGTGACGCACAGCCCCGAGGTCGCCGCCCAGTCCGACGAGGTGTTCCAGTTGGCTCCGTAGCAATGGCACTGCATAGATGCCGACCGGTCGGGCTATGAATGCCATCAGCAAACGTCATCTCTTAGACGTCCACCATACGAACTTAGAATGACCGATAATTAAGCGTTTTGTGGGACAACAAGCCGATTCCAGCATTTCTCCCCTGTTGTCCCACTTATCCGTGGGACAACACCAACATCAAACGATATACACTCGCGTTATCCCATCCCACAAATCAAAGAATCGTTGGAATAATGCCATTCTTATATTAAGGCCTTGATTCCGCAAACTACAATGTGTGGGACAACACCAGAAAAATGGCGGAATTCCTGCATTGTCCCATTCGGAGACACGATGCGAGAGTGGGCGCTTGGTATGCGAAGGGCCTCTGTACCGAATGAATCGGTACAGAGGCCCTTTGTTTAGCTCCCCTCAGAGAGAGGAGCCAGATAAGAGATCAGTCCTCGAAGGGATCGAAGTCGCGGCGAACGCGGCGGCGCGGGCGCTCGGAGCGCTCTTCGCGGTCGGCGCGATAGTCGTCGTAGTTGTCGTCGGTGGCGTAGCGCGGGTTGCGGTCGGAACCGCGGCCACGGCCGCCACGGGAGCCACCACGGCGGTCATCACGATCGCCACGGTCATCGGAACGACGGCGACGCGGACGATCATCATCGCGGGAATCGCGGTCGTCACGGTCGAAGTCGCGGTCATCGGAACGACGGCGACGCGGACGATCCTCGTAGTCATCCTCGAAATCGTCGGAGCGACGGCGACGCGGACGGTCGTCGCGATCGTCGAAGTCGCGATCGTCACGGTCGGAGTGACGGCCACGGCCACCGCCACGGCGATCATCACGGCCACGGCTACCACGGCGATCATCACGATCGCCACGGCCACCACGGGAACCGGCGTTGTTCTCCTGATCCTCGAAACCGGGGATGGCCAGGGAAATCTTGCCGCGATCGTCAACGCCCTGCACGACGACCTCAACGGTGTCGCCTTCCTTCAGCACGTCCTCAACGGCGTCGATACGCTCGCCGTTGGCCAGGTTGCGAATCTGGGAGATGTGCAGCAGACCGTCGGTGCCGGGAGTGAGGTTCACGAAAGCACCGAAGCTCGTGGTCTTGACGACCTTGCCGTTGTAGGTCTCGCCGGCCTCAGGCACGTGCGGGTTGGCGATGGAGTCGATGATGGACTTGGCCTTCTCGGCAGCCTCGCCACCTTCGGAGGAGATGAAGACGGTACCGTCATCCTCAATGGCGATCTCAGCACCGGTGTCTTCCTGAATCTGGTTGATCATCTTGCCCTTCGGGCCGATGACCTCGCCGATCTTCTCGACCGGAACGGTGGTGGTGATGATGCGCGGAGCGAACTCGCTCATCTCAGCCGGGCCATCGATGCACTCGTTAATGACCTCGAGAATCGTGGCGCGAGCTTCCTTGGCCTGCTGCAGAGCGGCGGCCAGGATATCGGCGGGGATGCCGTCGAGCTTGGTGTCGAGCTGCAGGGCAGTGATGAACTCGGAGGTACCGGCCACCTTGAAGTCCATGTCGCCGAAAGCATCCTCGGCACCCAGGATATCGGTGAGGGTCTTGAAGATGTGCTTGCCATCAACATCGCCGGACACAAGGCCCATGGCGATGCCGGCAACCGGAGCCTTCAGCGGCACGCCGGCGGCAAGCAGGGACAGGGTGGAGGCGCAGACGGAACCCATGGAAGTGGAACCGTTGGAACCGATGGCCTCGGAGACCTGGCGGATGGCGTAGGGGAACTCTTCGCGGCTCGGCAGCACCGGCACGAGAGCCTTCTCGGCGAGGGCACCGTGGCCGATTTCGCGGCGCTTCGGGGAGCCGACGCGACCGGTCTCACCAGTGGAGTACGGCGGCATCTCGTAGTTGTGCATGTAGCGCTTGGACTGCGGACCGGACAGAGCGTCGATCTGCTGCTCCATCTTGAGCATGTTCAGGGTGGTGACGCCCAGAATCTGGGTCTCGCCACGCTGGAACAGGGCGGAACCGTGCACGCGAGGCACAATGTCCACCTCGGCGGACAGGGTGCGGATGTCGCGCAGGCCACGGCCGTCGATGCGGTAGTCCTCGGTCAGGATGCGGCGACGCACGATCTGGCGCTGCAGCTCCTTGAAGGCGTTACCGAGTTCCTTGTCCTTCTCGGCATCGTCCATATCGGTGAACTCGTCCGCGAGCACCTCGCGCACGTGCTCCTTGATCTCGTGGATGCGGTCCTGGCGCGGCAGCTTCTCGGCGATGGAGAGGGCCTCGTCCAGATCCTTGTGAGCGATCTCGTCGATGCGGGCGTACAGCTCGTCGGTGTACTCCGGGAAGAGCTGGAATTCCTTGGTCTCCTTGGCGGCGATCTTCTTGAGCTCGTCCTGAGCCTCGCAAATCACCTTGATGAACGGCTTGGCGGCCTCAAGACCGGCGGCCACGACTTCCTCATCAGGCTTGGTCTGGCCCTCGTCGTAGATGAGGTGCCAGGCGTTCTTGCCGGCGCCGGCCTCGATCATGGCGATGGCGACGTCACCGTTCTCGACAACGCGGCCGGCGACCACAATCTCGAACACGGCGCGCTCACGCTCGCTCCAGCGCGGGAAGGCGACCCACTGGCCGTCGATCAGGGCCAGACGCACACCGGAGACCGGGCCTTCGAACGGCAGACCGGAAATCATGGTGGAGGCGGAGGCGGCGTTCAGGGCGATGACGTCGTAGGCGTCATCAGGGTTCACGGCGAGCACGGTCTCGACGACCTGCACCTCGTTGCGCAGCGTGTGCGGAAACAGCGGGCGCAGCGGACGGTCGATGATGCGGCAGGCGAGGATGGCCTCGGAGCTCGGGCGGCCTTCACGGCGGAAGAACGAGCCCGGGATCTTGCCGGCGGCGTACATCTTCTCTTCAACGTCGACGGTCAGCGGGAAGAAGTCGTAGTTCTCCTTCGGGCTGGAGCCGGCGGTGGTGGTGGACAGAATCATGGAATCGTCGTCGAGGTAGGCGGCCACAGCTCCATCAGCCTGCTGTGCCAGGCGGCCGGTCTCGAAGCGCAGCGTGCGCTTGCCAAACGTTCCATTGTCGATTACGGCCTCAACGGCCTTGATTTCGGGACCCTCCATTAGGGTTCCTCCTTCTTTAGTTTTCTTATTCCTACAAACTGTGCCGCGGTCTACCGCACCGCGACTGTCCTCTTCAGCGGACGTCACATACCTTGTTTCGGCTGGCCCCTTGGCCGCCGTTCCTCGTGTCAACCCCTTCATTCGGGTTCTCTTGTTGGCCGCACCTTACCGTGGTGCCTTCGGCCTATCCTCTAACCCTCTTGCCGTTGTTGCCGTTGGCTGGCGTATGTAAAACGCCCGAGCACCAATCCTAGGTACTCGGGCGGAAGTCTTCAATTATCGACGCAGACCCAGACGCTCGATGAGAGAGCGGTAACGGTTGATGTCAACGCGCTTGAGGTAATCAAGCAGACGACGACGATCACCGATCATCAGCTGCATACCACGACGGGAGTGGTGGTCGTGCTTGTGCTCCTTGAGGTGGTCGGTCAGGTCGGCGATACGCTTGGACAGCAGAGCCACCTGGACCTCGGGGGAACCGGTGTCACCTTCGTGCGTCGCGTACTCGTTGATAATCTGGGTCTTCTCTTCAGCCGTCAGTGCCACGGCATCCTCCTTAATTGTGTCGTTGCGCGGTGTTCCGGGCGGTGCGCTCGAAACGCTCTCTATCCGCGGGCGAGATCACGCCAAATGAAAACTATACGGCAATGCACAGACAGCCAACCAGCCGATTGGTCACACCGCGGTAAGCAGTCCGCCAAACAGCACCACGAACAGTGCGACACCTTCGATAACAAAGTACAGAATAAAGCTGGCCCAGCTTTTGGTCAGCACGTTCAGCGGCGAGGTTTTCTTAATGACCACCAGCAAACCCACGAATATCACGGCGTACACGGCAACGCCGATTGCCGCTGCCAGTATGCCAAGATTCGCCGCATTCGCGATGTTGGATTGTTCGCCGTAAACCACATACGTCGAATACCAGAAATGGAGATTGAGCATGCTCAGGCCAGCAATGAACTGTTCGGCCGCAAGGCCCACCACGAACACAATCAGCCATGGCCACGAGGGGGAAACGACGATGGCCATCACCAGGCCCACGTAAGCAATCACTACTACAGTCCAACCGACCAGTGCGATACCCTGCGCAGATACGTCGCCCAGCGCGGCGACCACAGCTTCGGTGTTGTTCACGGCGAACGAACGGCCAAGCCAATAAGGGGCGATGATGGCGGCGAGCACGGCCAGAATGGTCACCGCCCAGCGCACGGGGTGCGAGCGACGACGTTCGATATCCGCCAAAGACAAGTCGGTTTCGGGAATGGATGCTTCAGGATGCTTGGAAACCTCGACAGTCTCCACCTTGCTGCCCACGATTTCCGTTGCCTCGTTAGGTTCTTGCTCGTTGGGTTCCTGCTCCATGCACCGCCTCGCCGATTACCTGCTTATTACCGATTATTGCGATGCCTATCTTAGCGTGTGTGTTAGGCAAGTTTTCGATGCGATCGATTACTCACCATGACCCTCACCGTGGTCCTCGTTACGATTCTCCCTATCCGAATCCGTGGGAGCAACGTCATTATTGCCCGCAGACGAGCCCCGCTCGCCCGATTCGCGTTTCGGAAGCGAGGAAGATGATGCTCTGCTCCCCCGCCGCCCGCTATGCAGCAAAGCCTCAAGCATATCGACCTGCCGCTCCAGCTCATCGATACGCCGTACTTGCTGAGCAATCAGCAGGTCACGCAAATCATTGTTCTGCTCTTTGCTGGAGATGGGGAAGATGACGGCGCGGCGTTCAGGAGATACGTGGAAATCGGATTCGCTGCCGGCTTTCGCCGCAATCGCGGCACCCTCCGTCTCACGCCACTCGTTCGCAGTATCTGACGTTCCAGCGGTTCCCGATCGATAAAACTTCGAATGTGATACCCCCCCCCCAGACTGTTTTTCTCGGCGGGTTCCGGCGCTTCGGCACCCAGGATTTCATCCTGTGCCTCGCGCCAGCGGGCAAGGCAACGTTCGATGCGCTTGTACCCGATCAGGGCGGAATCGAGCCCGGCCTCACGGAACAAACGCACCGGTGAGGCACCTTCGTTATAACGGGTCACGCAATACCGTTTGAAGTCGTCAGTGTAGGTAATGCGTTTCGAAGTGGCTTCCGCCACCGCCGGCAACGACTTCAGGTACTTGACCTCTTCGGGGCTAAAGGCCCCTCCACCGACAGTCATTTTCACCCCTTACATCTCTGGAAGGTTCGTTCGCATCCCCTGAATATGGGGGCATGTCATAGTTTGGGATGATAGCAGTTGTTATACGGACTTTTCTAACCCCTAGTAGGGTAGGTTTCATCCCCGATATTGAGATGAGGGAAACGATAGGGAAGCATGATGGAGGGCCATCAGTGTCTAGAACTGATGCCCCTCCATATCTCGCAAAACGGCCTATGACGGCCTATGCATGCTTGAGTGTCGAATCCTCAGGCAATGATTATGGAAAATAGACGCTATTAAGCGTCACCATCCCCATCATCATTATCAGCATCAGCATCAGCAGTACCGCCAGCAGCACTATTATCGCTAACAGCGCTAGCGGCTTGGACACTAACCGCCAACAGATTATGAATCAGTTGGCGGAGCTCCTCATCCGAAGCCTGTTCCTTTTCTTTCGCGGTTCGTTCATCCTCCGCAATGAGAATAGCCAAAGCTTCGCGAAGCCTGTCACGCCGATTGTCCCGCCTGAATAGATGAATTGCTTCACCCATAAGAATGGCAAACAGCACGATGAGTCCAATAAGCAGCATCAAGTTAGCAGGCATTATCTCCTGAGAGATATTCATATCCTTGTACGTAGAAATTACTGACGCCAATACGGCAAAACAGGACAATGCTAGCACCGCAATATCAACAATACCTATACTGGACGCTTGCCGATTATCTTGCGCGTCACACAGCAAGCGCGCCTTCTCCAACACCGATAACGTGTAAGGGTGCCGAAGCTTTTCATTGACGCTCGACCTGCAACTCTCCTGAACGTCATAGGCAGAGGTCAGCGCATCACGCAGCCAATGCAAGTCATAGCCACTCTTGTCAAAATCCTTACCGATACGATCGAATATGGTTGGACCACACCAATAACTTTTCCATACATCTTGGCTTGAACATCTCTTCGCCGGCTGTTCCATAAACAGCTCCTTTTTCTCAAAAAAAAGAGGCCCGTCCTGAAGCAACCTTCGGAACGAGCCTCACTTGAACATCTACCGATAATCAAACGGCAGATTATTTGCTCTCGATTCACGCGTCGAGGGCGCGCTTGGTGAAGCGGGACTTGGCGAACACGGTCGCGGCAACACCGGCGAGGAGCACGGCGACCACGGTGAACAGCATGGTTCCGGCGGCACCGGTGAGCGGCAACTGGGTGATCTTCTTGACGTTCTTCACCACGATGTTGGCGTAGCCGTTCTCGAAGGTCACGAGGCCGGCGCCGACACCCGTCGGGGTGACGTTGGTGACCTTGCCGTTCTCGACGGTAACTGTGAACGAAGGCAGGGCGGTGGTCAGGTAGCCATCGGCCGGGGTCTTCTCGGTGATGGTGTACGTGCCGTTCGGCAGACCGGAGAACGTGACCACACCTTTGTCGCCTGAGGTGGCCTCGGTTGCGGTACCGTCCGGCAGCGGGGTTGCGTTGTTCGTATCAGCCACGATCTGGAACACGACGCCCTTCAGAGCATTCGTGTCGGCATCCACACCCTTCTTGGTGAAGGTCACGGTGTTCAGCTGCGGGGTGATGGTGGTGGTAGTGGTCTGGTTGGAGTTGTCGAACCTGACATCGTTGTTGGTGCCGTTGACGTTGGCTTTCTTGTTGACCAGCGCGTTGTACTTGACGACGATGTGCTTGCCCTGGTACTTGGTAGCGTTGTTCAGCGCGATGGTGAAGGACGGCTTAGCAGCGGAGGTGTTAAAGTCGCCGGAGGCGGGGTCGACCGTGTACTCGGTGTTGGCGAGCGGGTCAGTTTCGCCCTGAACGTTCACCTTGAGGGTATCCAGCTTGACAGTCAGACCAGCGCTCGGGGTATCGACGAACTTGAAGGAATTGGCCTTGGCCGGCACGGTGCCCTCAAGCGTGTAAGTGATGGTGGCGCCCACGTACGGGTTCAGGTCACTCGCGGACTTGCTCGGCTTCTGTGGGGTGGACGGCTTGACCACGGCCTTGCCCAGCGTCTGATTGTTCGCACCCAACTTCGTGTACGCGGTGCCGTTGACGGTCACCTGGGTGCCGACGATAGCCAGCGGGGAGCCGGCGTCCGTGGCGGGTTCAGTATCCGTCTTGGAAACAATCAGGTACAGACCCTCGTCAAGGCCGGAGAAGACGACTTTGTCGTTATCATTGGCAACCGTCTGGGACGGGTCCACGGCCGTCTTGCCATCCAGCTTGCCGGCCAGGCTCTGGACGAACGATTCCATGGTCGCGGAGGCGTTCGGCAGCGTTGCCGGGGTGTTGGTGTAGTAGCCGGTGGTGCCCGCCACATAGGCCAGCGGATCACCGTAGCCCTTGTACTCCGGAGTATTAGTCACTGTGGAGCCCAGCACGTTCTCGGCATCCGTCTTCCAAGCCTGGTCCGTCGTCACGCCGACGGACGCGAGCTTGTCTTTCTCGACCTTCGCACTGGCAGTGTCATAGGAACCGATCTTGTACGCCGTGTACACGGTACCCTTCACGGTCTTGCCGCTCAGGGTGATGGACGCGGTATCCGCCGCGTTGGCGGTGGTGGCGCCGAACGCCATGCCGCCCAACAGGGTCGCCGCCGCAGCAACGCCCGCGAAAAGCTTCCTCAACTTCATGAGAAACCCTCTCTTCCTTTACTTTGTACTTGTTTTCTGCAATCACGGAGACTCCGGTCCTTCTGCCAAGGGACTTCGCAATCTCCGTACACCTTTAATGTGTTTTCTCCGGGGAGAGGAGCCTTTGTCGACTCCCCTCAGTCCGCCTTCGGCGGCCAGCTCCCCTCCCTGAGGGGAGCCAGGGGCGGCCGCCTCAGGCTGTTCGGGTCAGACGAGCTGACGCTTGCGCCAGACGGTGTAGCCGGCACCGGCCAACAAGGCCAACAGGCCAAGGCCACCGCCGTAGATCAGCCAGTCACGGGCCGAGCGGCCACCGGTCACCGGCAAGCTAGACACGGCGACAAAGACGTTCGTGAAGTCAGCCGACTTTGGATTATCCGTCTTATCGGAATCACCGTCGGCGTACACGTACTCGACCTTGGTCTTGTAGCCGGAGCCGTCAGTCTTCTTGCTCACCGTGACCTTGACGGTCACCGTATCGGTGTCGCACTTCCAGCCCGCGGGATTGCCCGACTGATCCTCGGAAACTGTGAACTCGTAGACGGCCGAAGTCGTACCGGTCGGGGCCTTGAGCTGCAACGTCGAACCGTCCGGGAACTTGGCATCCGCCGGGGTGCCAATGGTCTGTAAGTCGGACTTGGACGCGGTCGCGGTCAACGAGCCGTTGCTATCCTTCGGCCAGGTCACGCCATCCTTGCACGCGGCGTTACTTTTGGCGCAGGTCAGGTTGAATGTGAAGTCCTTGGACGCGGCGGCACCCTGCACGGTCTTGCTCACCTTGACGTTTGCATTGACATCAAGATCAACACGGTTCAACGTGTTCGTGATAGTCACGTCATATGCCTTAACGTTGTCGAACTTCGTCATGTTCGGCTCAGCCTTCCACAGATCGTCGGCGGTGATGGTCACCGTCTGGCTCTGGCTGTAGGACGCCGTGTAACCGTCTACATTGGTTTCTTCCACAAAGTAGGTGCTTGGGGCCAAGTTCCCCAAGGAACCAGTCCAGCCACCATCCTTGGCCAGGGTGAGGGTATCGACCTTCTGGCTGTCGTCGGCATGGACACCCTTGTAGATGTTGACCGTCACCTTCGAGCCATCCTTTGGCTCGGAATCGGTCGGATCCCAGTTCTTGGTCACCTGGATCTTGCCGGTCTTCACCTGCAGGACAGGCTTCTGATATGTCACGTTATCCTTCGACACGCAATCCTTCGCGACATTGTTGACTGCGGTGCACTCGGAATACGCTAAATGGGCCTCCGCGTTGGAATAGAAACCGTCCTTGTTTTCCGAGTCTGTACCGGTACCAGGTTCACCCTGATGCACGGTGTTATCCGTATCCGTGTAGCCGCCCTTTTCGGACTGCTTGTTCGACGCATACGTCTCATACGCCTTATCGGAAGGCTTGACCTTGAACTGCACCGAATAGGTCACGTCCTTGGCCAGCGTGAAGCCGTCCTTGAACGTCACTGTCACCGTACGGGTAGCGACATCATAGGTCTTGGACGCCACTTCGGCATCAACATTCGACCTGTCACTCGTAACCACCGTAACGCCAGACGTAATCTCACCAGACTGCTTGTCATACTCAAACAACGGGTCGGCGTAGTCGGACAGGGTATCGACGATACTCACCTTGCCATACGACTTCGTCGTGGTCGTGGTGATGATCTGGCCGAGGTCCTTGAACACCTGAGCCAACTCACTGGAAGTGGTCTTCGGGTAAGCCTTAATCAGCTGGTCCTTGACCGTGGTGGACTTGTTGTCATTTTCACGCGCGGTCAGCGCTTCCAAAGGAGAGACCCAACCAGCAGTTGGGCTGAACGAATGATTGTGCAATTTATAATTGCTTCCGCTAACCGAGTCAGCCTCCGGATTCACGTACACCGTCGTCGGCATGTCGACGCCAACATTAAGTATGTTCCAGCCAGCTTTCGCCAACTGTTTACCAGCGATCACCGAAGCGTTATATACGAAACGGGCGGAATCGTTATCGTCACATGTCTGCCAGTCAAACACACCGCAGCTGTAGACGTTAGCCTTTTTCCAACCTTTTTTACCGGGGTTGCCATCGGTAAGGAACACGACATACTTGGTCGCGCCAGGCCTTGTGCTGATATTGCTTACCTGCTCAAGACCCTTCTCCCAATGGGTAGCACCGTTAGCGGTCAGCCCGTTAACGACCTCATCGAGGTCGGCCTTCGTAGACAGCACTGACGTACCATCCAATCCAAGACCGTTCGCAAACGTAATCACATGCGCCTGCGCGTCAATCTTGTCAGGCGAGTCGAACAGCACAGACGACAAACCACCGTTATCGGTAATCGCATTCTGCATGTTCTTCAGACGCGTGGAATTGCCAACCTTGTCGTTCATGCTTCCGGAAGTATCCAGCACGAACGCCACATCGATCTTGGCCTTTTCACCGGAAGTCGTGGTACCGGAGACCGTGTTGCCCTTGACATTCAGGCTCAGGGTGTAGGAATCCTTCTGACCAGTAGCCGCAGAATCCACCTCATCCTTCGAAATCGACTTCTGAATCTTCGGGGTGTCCAGCTTGACCTTCTTGGTCACGACCCACTTACCATGCGCGGACTTCTCTGACGCGACGCTGACGGTCACATACCGGTTGCCGGTCGCAGTATCAATCTGAGGAGTTGCATCGTATTCACCGCAATCGCCATCACAGGTGAACGAGACATTGTAATCATTCCAATTAGTGTTTTCGCTGGCGGACAGAGTGAACTTCACCTGTTCGAACGTGTCCGTATCCGACAGCATGTTCACCACTTTGCTGGTAGCGGAATTAGAACCGGTTACGCCACCGGTCTGCTCGGAACCATAGGTCTGCGACTCGACCTTGCCAGCAAACGTATCAGAAGCGTTGTTCGTGGTCACAGTGGTCTCCGCATTGGAGAACAGCACGCCGAAGATCGCCGCCTGAATCTCGCGCCCATAATGGACCCCCATCGTCACCGATACGGTATCCGGTGACTTGGTCTTGTACAGGTATATGCCTGGATTGGCACCAGTACTCACACCACCACCGGTCACGGTCTTGTGGTCAGCGGAGAACGTCTGAACACCGAACGCATAATTCTTGTAGTCGGCATCACCCTGTTGCGGGAACTGGGCCACTTGCTCGATCTCGTTTGAAGAAGTGAACGAGATACTCTCATTGTTGTTCGTGCTCTCGGCATCCGCCATCATAAACGAATAATTGCCGGTGATTTCACTGCCATCAGCATTTACGATCTTGATGTCCGTCAGCTCTACCGTGGACTCGGTATTGTAAGATCCGGTTCTCTGATACAGAGCAGGCTTGGTTCCTTCAGGGAAACCGGCATAACCGTAATGGCCGAACGCCGCTTTATTCCAAGTAGGCACGGCGGCCGAACGCAACGTACGACCACCCGTATACTTGATGTTGAACTTCATCGTCAACGAGTCCGAAAGCTTCACGCTCATGGGCTGAAGCTGGTCCTTGTCCGCGGTGAAGTTCGTCATATCCAGCCAGCACACGTTATTCAGTCCAGAGGCAACGTTACCTGCATACACACAGCTGCCATTCGTGGCTTCGGCTGCCTGCGTGTTCAACGTCGAAGTCGGAGCAGGAGCCGTCTGCTCGGTGAGTTCCGAGGCGGCAGCATCGGTATCGGCACTTGCGGCGTCATCAGACTTGGTCGCATCGGCCTTGGTCGAATCATCCTTGTTACCGGTATCCGTACCGGCGTCCTTACTGTCGGTGTTTGCCGGAGTTTCGGTTTGGGCGGTGGACTGCTGGGTATCGGCCGCAGACTGGTCATCGGCCATGGCGGTCGCGCTCACGCCGGCGACGCCGCCGAGCATCGCTACGGCGGCCACGACGGCCACTAGCCGTTTGGCACTCTTGCTCGCCGCGGCCCCTACCGCGGCGAACCATTCTGCAATTCTCTTCATAGCCTTGCCTGTCTCTTACGATCGCGTACGCCAAAGCCTGGCGTCACACCTACAAGGCGTTACGTTATTAAGCAAAAAACACGAATGCGTCCACCCGGATAGAGGGAAATTCTTACCCGATATTGAAAAGAACCTTGGAATTTTTGAAAAGTGGCACCCTCGTCATCCACCCTACGATAACGGACTTTTTCGCCCCTGCGGGGCGTGCTGCTCCCACAATTCGGGAATAGGGGCAGATTTACTGCCGCTACGTGGGGCGCGGAGTTACCGTCGGCCGTCAGCATGCCACCGTTCTGCGTGTGCAATGCCACACGGTCACACGTCGTTACGCATATGCGAAGACATGCTACATGCAATTTCTGTGAACGCAAACATACGACTCACCAAGGCCGTGTTCTGTTGCGGGCGGTGGCGTTACGGGCAATGTTGTGGGTAGCACCTTGGCCACAAACCTATATATAAGGTCCATAAGATACGAATCTGCGTTACGTCGTGGGTGAAGAGGACCTCATTCCTCGGCATACCGCTGTTTGCAGATTCTGTTCTACCGCGCTATATCCTGATTTTCAGTGTTTTCAGGGTATAGAGAGTTCCATAGAGCATGCTGCGCCCTGATTCCGATGATTATCGAGGTATAGAACGCGCTTCGGCCCAACAACCATATGCCCCAAAGGCGGCAACAATTACAAGTTATCCCGCACCATCGCAACGACATCATGATTGATTTTGTTGATGACAGGGTCGGCAAGCATCTCATCAAGAGTCATCCAGCGGCAGTCCTTGGCACCAACATGGAACTCAGTGGAACGCCAGGCGTCAGGCATTACCGTTACGCTAGCGCGGTATAGCGTGTATTCGTAATAACGAACCTCTCCATCATGCTCCGTGGATGGCTTCTCAGAATCCTTCACACAAATGTGAGACAGAGTAAAGTCTTTAGCAGGAATTCCGAATTCATCGGCAAAATACGTCGTCAGCTGACGAACATCCTCATCAGTACTGCTTGCGGTTGCATGATTAGGGAAAAAGTCGCATCCCCAACCTAAATCACGATACAGAAGATATCGGTTAGCGTCTTTCACCGCAATGATCGAGCTTCTTCGTTCGGTTCTATCCATGTTGGCGATATCCTCATACAGTGTTATGGCATCATACTTATTTCTGCAAGCAGTAATCAAACTCCATACTCCATAGAACATGAAGATAATGCTCAATGCAAGGAGCAATCCTTGAAAAATTTGGTCGAGTCCAGATGTGAGAGCAGCAGGAATGTAAAAACAATCCTTCGATGATGATGACAACCCCATTGGCAATCGGGCCGAAACCAATCTGCAATCTGCTCTTTGCACTCAAAGAGCTTGGCACGCAGTTCAGCTTCGTCGATTCTCAACACCATGAGTACTAATACTACTCGGGGTAGTTCACCCTTCCGGTATTCCCAATTAGATACACCAACATATAAATAGTGGAGCGGATGACGGGAATCGAACCCGCGTAATCAGTTTGGAAGACTGAGGCTCTACCATTGAGCTACATCCGCGTAAACGCCGCTTTTGGCGACTTGGGTTATTATACATATTTCTGTGGGGATGGCAACCGCGCCTGTCGCCGGGTTGTCACATGGCAAGACATACATGACCGCTTCGAGACAACGGGACGAACTACACTGCCGAAACGTATTCAAGAAAACGGAGAGAATTCGATCAGACCATGGCCTATGATCTCGTCTCGCTATCCATCATCATGATGATTGCAGTGGCGCGTCCTATCATCACGCAGCTTATTCCCGGCAAACCCATGCCGCAGACCGTGCTGCTGCTGGTGTTCGGGGCGATATTCGGACCATTCATCCTAGATAAAATCTGGGTGACCAAAGCCGTTGAACTGCTCAGCGAACCGGGTCTGGCGTTCCTGTTCCAGCTTGATGTGGTGCTGGGCGCGTTCGCGGCCGGCTTCATCCTGCGATTCGTCACGCCGAACGGCAACCATACATTGAACCCGAAGCTCGAAGGCGTGGGCTATGGCTTCCTTATTCCCGTGTTTTTCGTGGTTTCCGGCGCATCCATTGACGTGAAAGCGGTCGTGGCCAATCCTGCACTGCTCATCACCTTCATCATCATGCTGCTGCTGGTGCGCGCGGTGCCAATTTTTGTGGCCACGACGCTCGACCATCGAGTCAACCCACTCGACCCGCAGGATAAGCTCACCGTTTCGCTGTATTGCACAACGGCTCTGCCGCTGATTGTGGCCGTGACTTCTCTTGCGGTGCAGGGCGGCACCATGCACCAAACCACCGCGTCAACGCTGGTGGCTGCCGGCGCCGTGACCGTATTCCTCATGCCGCTCCTCGGCGGATTGACATCCAAATTGATGAAAGGTGAGACCCGACTCATCGCGCCGACGGCCTGAACGACGCGCACGGGGGAAGAAAAACGATAACTCACTGAGTCGATGCACAGGCTGATACCGGCGCGGCGCAGCTTCTTGGCGAGCGCGGCGAGGTCCTCGTTGGTGCCGAGCTTCGGGCCTACAGTGTCGAAGTCCTGGACCGCATAGCCACCGTCATTGTTCGGGTGGGGCATGTCGAGCAGCGGCATGAGGTGCAGGTGGGTGAGCTTCTGCTCCTTGAGGTACGGGATCTTATCGGCAAGCTTCTTGAGATCCCCGGCAAACAGGTCGGTGTACATGGTCATGCCGAACATGTTGCCGCGCTTGTACCAATCCGGGTCTTGTTCGCGGGACTTGTCGAGACGCTTCAGGTCGGCGGGGCGATCGGCGTAGGCCTCGGCCATGCTGTCGATGAACGATTCGAAGGCGGCATGGTCGTTGTACAGACTCATGAAGAGCCGCTCAAGTTCATCCTTATGAGCGGCGAGTCGTGTATTGAAAACAGTGCTGGTAGGCCTCTTCTTTGCCTTATTCGCGCGATTGACTTCTCTGCCTGTGCCGACTGGCTGCTCTGAGCCACCGGAAACTTCTTCGTCTCTGCCCGCTGCTCGCGTCAATCGTTTGACACGTTGCGTCAACTATATCAAACCGGTTCGATGCATGTAACCGAGGACGCGCCGAAGAGAAGCTGAAATTTCGCACCGTTCAGCGGATTTCGCGCGAATTATTACCGGATTGAATCATCACCACGGCGGACGCAACCGGGCCATCATGGCTCAGGGAGATGTGGACGTCGGGGATCGAACCCGAGTAATCAGTCTGGAACGCCGGCGATGCGTCACCACTCAGCGACACATGCGGCACACCGCGCGAATCATCGAGAATCTCAATCTCGCGCCACGGAAAATTATCCAGCGTGAACGGGAACGGCGCACTCCCCAGAAAATCACACCACGCTTTAAGGAACGCCTCTTTGCCGGCCCATTTGGCGGCCAGATGGACAGCTTCGCCATCGTTTTTTTGGCGTGCGCGGCCCGCCGCCTGCCGTACCTCGCGCACGGAAAACAGAGCACGCATATGCGAGCCCGGCTGTCCCAACTGTTCAGCGAATGCGGCCACATCCACCACGTCATGTCCCAAACCAAATGTGTTCATGGTTCCCATTGTCCACCGCTTCGCGCGCAAGTTCCACGTTCCATCAAAATTGAGTTCTAATTCCATTTCAAGGGGCTGATTTGAGCTTTTCCGAATATCTATCTCCGTTTCGAGGGGCTGGTCATCCTTTGCACCACAAGTATCCACAGCATAATGCCAACGCCATTCCGCCGTTTTTGCGCCTCGTCTACTTGGACACCAGCCCCTTGAAACGGAAGTAGACCTCCGGAGAAACGTAAATCAGCCCCTTGAAAGTCAGAAAGACACGCGAACACGCCATAATGGTCGCATGGCACAACGGCAATTGATGCGAACCATCGTGGAGACACCCATCGGCCGGATGATGATGGCTTCAGACGGTGAGGCACTGACCGAACTATGCCTCGAGGACTGGTGGTGGGCCACCAAGAACCAGCAGCACGACAACGGAACGCCAGATTCCGAACTCGAGGTGTTCCGCATAACCCGCGACTGGCTGCAGGCCTACTTTGCAGACGAACGCCCAAGCCTCAGCCAGGCCCCACCAATGAATCCGGTGGGCACTCCGTTTCAGCACGAAGTATGGCAACTCGTTGCAGAAATTCCTTACGGCATGACGGCCAGCTACGGAGAGATAGCCGCCGAGCTGTCCGAACGCCGCGGCGGAGGGCGTATGGCTGCGCAAGCGGTTGGAGGCGCGGTCAAGTACAATCCAATCACCATCATCGTGCCTTGCCACCGCGTGGTCGGATCGGGCCGTGCGTTTGGCGGCTATGGCGGCCGGCTCGACATCAAGGCCGAACTGCTCGAGCACGAGGGCGTGGATATGACGCGATTCGACCTGCCGAATATCCGGCTGGCATAAATCAGCATTCAACGCCCACCGGCAACCGGCAACCGACAACTGGCAATCGACAATCGGCAACTGGCAACCGACAATCGGCAACCGACAATCAGCACTCGGCACAGGACTCCGCCCCAACTACCCAACAATTTCCCGAGTCATGCCGAGAAACCCATGTGGAATTGTTCACCATCAGTGCGCCATCGGCGGATTGCACCATCGGCAACCATACAATCCCTACAATGGAAGGCACACGGCAGCAGGCAAACCGCAGCTGTGCATGAACTTGGGGCCGCAGGGCCATAAGCAAAATCGGGAGGCGTGTATGACCGGCATCATCGACTATGCACGCACCGAATTGCGCCCATTCTCCGAATTGCCGTTCAACGAAATCGACGCCCTGATCATCGCCACACTCATTTATGAAGACGTGGCCAACATCTGCCCCACACTGATGCTTGACGAACAGCAGCAATCCGGCTCATTCGCCACGCGCATCCGTACATTTGAACCCAAACATCCGTTGATATGGCTCAAAGGGCTCTGGCATCCGGCAATGGAATCAATCAGCCTCAAAGAGGCCAACCAAGAATTGCATCGTTCAATCGATACATCGGAGGATGACAAACCCCACGAAGCCCAAATGGTCTCGGTGATCGATCCACACCTCACCCATACTCTGTTCGAGGAGGCCGGCAATAATCCGCGCTTTACCGGCATACAGCTGGGAGCCGTCGTCGAGCATGTCAACCGCGGCGAGCAAACCCAATTTGCCGCGGCGACGTTCCAGCTGCCCGACGGCCGAAACCGTCGCAACCCTACGCATAAAGGCACCATGGTCCTCTCCTTCCGCGGAACCGATGATTCGCTAATCGGCTGGAAAGAGGATTTCAACATGGCTTTCCAGTACCCAGTACCGGCCCAACGCGCAGCCAGTGCATATCTGGATACGGTGGCCCGCCTATGGGACGGTCCGATCGTTCTGGTAGGCCACTCCAAAGGCGGCAATCTGGCGATTTATGCGGCGATGAACGCCGACGCCAAAGTCCAAAATCGCATTCGGCATATCTATTCGCTGGACGGCCCCGGCTTCCCCTCGGAAATCGTGACCAGCCCCGCCTACCGCAGGATCCAGCCAAAGGTGACGAAAATCGTGCCGAGCTCATCGATTGTGGGCATGATTTTCGAGACTCCTGAACCATGCCGTGTGGTGTCTTCCGATTCGGACGGCATTATGCAGCATTCCGCATTCACCTGGCTGGTGGACGGCGATCAGTTCGTCACCGAGCCCGATCTCAGCTCCAGCTCCCAACTGTTCAACGAAGAGTTGAATCATTGGGTTGGCGCGCTTACGCCGGAACAGCGCGAGCGTGCAGTGGACGCCCTGTTCACCGTGCTGCACTCCAATGGCGCCACGACGTTCAGCGAAGTGATGAGCAATTTCCCCGCTTCAATCCCTTCCATGCTTGGCGCGTTCGTGGGACTCACCCCCGAGGATCGGCGGCATTTAGCCGAAGCAGTGCCCATTCTGATCAAGGCCGCCACCGCCAAACACAAGACAGATTCCGCCAACGCCAAGGCAGCGGCAGACGCCGACGAACCAAACGGCACACCCGCTACCGAGCAGAAGAACGAACCCAACGATAAACCCACAGATGTCTAGAGATACTAGTTATAGTGTCCAATAACTTATTGGACAGCGTGACTATTAGCGTAATGCGTCAGGAGGAAGAGATGCCGCGTCCACGTCATGATTCCGAGGTGCTGCCAGCCAAAGAGCGCCTCGAAAACGCTTTCTGGGAACTACTCGCCGATCGCGACTACCGCAAAATCACCGTTACCGATGTGGTAAGCGAGGCCGGAGTCAACCGCAATTCGTTCTATTACCACTTCTCCGGACTGTCGGAACTGGCCGATTCCGCCATTCTGCATCAGGTCGAATCCATCCCGATCAACCGCACCCCCGACCCGAACGGCAACCCCGAGGAGCAGTGGCGCGAACGCATCACCGCCACGCTCGCCAACCCGGAACAGCGCCAGCGCCTCGACCGATTAGCTCTGCTGGCCGGCCCGCACAGCACGCTGGAACTGACTGAATCCCTACGCGATTTCTGCCGACTGCAGATGATCAGCATGCTGCAACGAGACCCCGAACATCTTGACCTCACAACCGATCTCATGATCGAATTCACCGTAGGCGGCATGCTTGCAGTGCTTCAGCGCTGGCCCAAGCTGAGCGGCACCATCGAGATCAAGGATCTGCTCAAGGAAGACGTGGCCGTGCTGGCCATGGGCATCTATCTGGCCATGAGCCGCGAAGACATGCTCGATTACTGGAACCGCATCTTTGCACACGGTCCACAGAACAGCAACAATACTGCTGCCGGCCATCACAACTAGGGTGTGTTTACACTAGTCGGGTTTTTGGCCGTGTTCTCCATGGAAACCAAGGACAAGGCGTTGGAGAAGGCGGAATCCGCCGCCAAGGACATGGAATCAAGGAAACTCAAGGAGGCCGCCAGATGCCTCAGGGAGGGCATCGGCGAGACGACGACCCACCTGCTCGACGACTACCCGCGCGAGCATCGCCGTCGCATCCGCACCAACAACATGATCGAACGGTTGAACCGTGAGATCCGCCGGCGCACGCGCGTGGTCGGCTCGTTCCCGGATGGCAGGGGCGCGTTGATGCTCGCCTGTGCCAGAGTTCGTTACGTGACTTCCAGCGAGTGGTCGACGCGACGCTACCTCGACATGTCCCGACTCGGTGAGACCGTACGCGAAGCGAATTGATCATCGCCACAGGGGCGGGCGAAGACCAAAGTGCGCAAAAACTCGGGCACCACCAACAGTGGCAGCGCCGCTCAAACAGTAACGGAACCCTGATATCACAGCACACACCAGCCGACAGCGGCAGACGACACCCACCACACGATTTTGAGTACACTATAGAATCATTACTCCAGAATGCATAATTTCAAGTATACTGAAAATCAACGTCGATTTAACGACTGTTTTGCAATACACTAGAAATCGGAGGCGTGGAGATGACGGGGTATATCGCACGAGACAAGCTCACCGACACGCTGCGCAGCCACCGGAACACCCCGGAGATCAAGGTGCTTACCGGCGTCCGACGGTGCGGGAAAAGCACGCTGCTGGAACATTATGCGCAATCACTGCTCGACGACGGCGTTCCCGCGAGCAATATCTTCACCCGTCGCTTCGATTCCTTCGACACGCCCATCGGATATTCGGCGACCGACCTGCACGCCGACCTGATGCAAGCCACGCAAGAATCCCGACCCGGCCCCTTCTACGTTTTCCTCGATGAGATACAGGACGTTCCCGGATGGGAGGAAGTGGTTCGCCGGCTGCATTCCCGTGAAGACACCGACGTGTATATCACCGGATCGAACGCACGGCTGCTATCCGGCGAACTGGCGACCCATCTGACAGGTCGCTACATCACCATCCCCGTATATCCGCTCTCCTTCGACGAATACCAACGCCATCATCGGGCTCAGGGAACCACGGATTCCACGGACCAGCTGTTCTCCAAATACATGATGTTCGGCGGCATGCCCGGCCTGTTCGTCACCGGCCAGCCGGACCAGGACAAGGCGACCGAAATACTCACCTCAATCTACGAATCCATTGTGATGAAGGACGTGGCGGGAAGGTACGGCATCCGCGACATCGCCACATTGGAAAAACTCAGCCGATATCTGTTCTCAACGTCGGGGAACCTGTTCTCCGTCAACAAGGTCGCCAACACGCTCGCAAGCGCCGGCGCGAACGCCTCCTACGCCACCGTCGACAACCAGATCAGCGCGCTCGAACGCTCGTTCATCGTCTATAGCGCGCAACAGGAACGCATGCGAGGCAAGGAACTGCTGCGCCCGCAACGCAAGTTCTACCCCGTCGACAACGGTTTTCGCAATCTCGCCACGGGTTTCAACGGCTCGGATCGCGGAGCCCAGCTCGAAGGCATCGTCTTCATGGAACTGCAGCGACGCGGTTACGATGTCACCATCGGATCGCTGCCCGACGGCGAAATCGATTTCATCGCGAAGCGCGGAAACGACAAGCAGTACATTCAGGTCACGTTGAACATGACCGAGGAGCAGACCCGGGAGCGGGAATTAGCCCCGCTGCGGCGATTGGGCGACGCATTCCCCCGCACGGTGCTCACCCTCGACTGGCATAGCGAGGGCATGACCGACGAAGGCATCCATATCACCAACGTCATGGATTGGCTCCGCTCGTAGGAACGCGCTGGATACGACGACACGCCGAAGGGGTGCTCACGGAACGGCGGATAGGTTTCGCACAATGGCGGAATTCCAATGGTTGCTTTTCGGCAACAACGGTTCTGTGAGCACCCCTTCGGCGTGTCGACGCGGTTTCAACCGCCCTCGAAGATGAATACAGCCATCGTTCGGTTTATGGAATCATGATTTAGTAAATTACGATTCCATAAATGGGGAACAGTGGGACAACGCCCGAAATTTTGCGTACTTTGGTCTGGTCTTGGGATAGGGGCATGGCCCGTGTCCTGTGTACGATTTTCTGTCGCCAAACAAAACAAATCGCGACTGGAAACGAAGGCACGAAGCCATGCCGCAGCAGATTCCACAGGTCCACCGGCACGCGGCCGGGGCGCCGAAAAAGAGGGCTCCCGGTCCGTCGGCGTCTCCCGGGGAGGGCGGAACATGGTCGAACGCGTCTTCAACCGCATGAAGCACCACCGCCAGGCCGCCACCCGCCACGACAGGCTCGACGAGACCTTCCTCGCCAACCTCCAGCTCATCCTCATCGCCGTCTACCTGAAAAAACACAGCCAAAACCTAACTAGTGTAAACACACCCTAATCCAATCCTCCAACGAAGAGCTCCGCCGCAACAGGCGGGGCTCTTTGCATAAACCCGCGTGAGGTTTCTCACAAGGCGCAATCGCCGCACAATGCTGGCGTTTCCACCTCACGCACAGGAAGATAGAAAACATGAGCGAAACTTCGAACAACACCCGTTTGGAACACGACTGCATCGGCAAGATGGAAGTGCCGGCAAACGCCTACTGGGGCATTCACACCCAGCGCGCCATCAGCAACTTCCCGGTCTCCGGCATCACCGACAGCCAGCATCCGGAGCTGGTTCGCGCCTACGCCACAGTCAAGCGCGCTTGCGCCATCGCCAACGAGGAACTGGGACTCATCGATGCTTCCAAGGCCGAGGCCATCCGTGTTGCCTGCCTGGAAATCGAGGCCGGCAAGCTGGCCGATCAGTTCCCGGTCGATGTTATGCAGGGCGGCGCCGGTACTTCGTCGAACATGAACATGAACGAGGTAATCGCCAACCGCGCGCTAGAAATCGCCGGCCATCAGCGTGGCGACTACTCATACATTCACCCGAACGACGATGTCAACGAATCGCAATCCACCAACGACACCTATCCGGCCGCCTGCAAGCTCGCACTGATTGACGCGCTGGGACCGCTTGCCGAGTCCACCAAGAAACTCGCCAAGGCCTTCCATGATTTGGCCGACAAGCACATCAATGATGTGACAATCGGCCGCACCCAGCTGCAAGACGCCGTGCCAATGACCTACGGCCAGGAATTCCACGCATTCGCCACACTGCTGAAGTCCGATTTGGCCGCGTTCGACCGCGTAGTGCCATTGTTGGCCCAGCTCAACCTCGGCGCCACCGCTATCGGCACCGGTATTTGCGCCGATTTGCGCTTCCGCCAGTCCGCCACCAAGCATCTGGCGCAAATCACGGGTCTGCCGGTTACCGCCGCCCCTGATCCGGTGGCTGCCATGACCGATATGGGCGCGTATGTGTCTACATCCGCAGCCGTAAAGAACCTCGCCGTGCATCTGAAGAAGGCCGCCGATGATCTGCGACTGCTGAACTCCGGCCCTCGCTGCGGGTTCAACGATCTCAATGTGCCGGCACGCCAGGCAGGGTCCTCGATTATGCCAGCCAAGGTGAATCCGGTTATTCCCGAATGCGTCAACCAATGCTGCTTCATGATTTTCGGCATGGATGTGACCGTGAACTGGGCCGTGGCCGAAGGTCAGCTGCAGCTCAATGCCTTTGACCCGGTGATGGTGCATGAGCTGCTCACCGGCATGGCGCTGCTGACCAACGCGATGACGACGTTCCGCGTCAACTGCGTGGAAGGCATTGAAATCAACGCAGATAACGGGCGCGCCTACGCTCAGTCCTCGCCGTCGATTTCCGCCGCGCTCAATCACTATATTGGCTATGAGCGTGCGGCCGACATCGCCGCCGAAGCCGTGCATACCGGCCGCTCCGTGCGCGAAGTGGCCGGTGAGCGCACCGACTTGCCCGCCGAACAGCTGGATGAGATTCTCGACCCGATTCGCCTGGCACGCGGCCTCGGGCAAACCTGCCGCGAGCATCAGGAATAGAGGAATTGGACCATGACCGGCGTAACGCTGCTGGCAGCATAACTGATCTTCCGCACTGGTCTCCCCCTCCGCCCCCCCTCCGCCCCCTCCGACCGCCTCCGGCAGTCACGTTCCTCGTCGGAGGGAGGCAATCCGTATATACTTCCTCTGCCGAGGGGTCTCTCACGACTTCTTCAGAGATGGCCGATACAGTAAGGCATATGGATGAATATGCAGGAAATATTGATCGCTGGTTCCAAGCGAACGTCGGCAAACTCACGTGGTTGGCCATTGTATTGGTCCTCGTGCTGGTGGCCGACCGGCTTGTCAGTCGCGTTCTGCGCAAGGTATTGGATAATTCGCAGATTCCCAGTGCCTCGATTTTCGTGAACCTCGCGCGTGTAACGATTTGGGTCACCGGCGCGGCAATGGTGCTGCAACCAGTATTCGGCATTAATCCCACCACACTGATCACCGCCCTCGGCGTTGGAGGCGTGGCGATTTCACTGGGTCTGAAAGATACCGTTGCCAACATCATCGGCGGATTCGGATTGATGCTAGGACACGTGATCCAGCCCGGAGATTTGGTGACCGTTCAAGGCGTCACCGGCACTGTGCATGACATCACCTGGCGGCAGACCGCGGTGCGCACCCGCAACGGTGATTTGATGATCATTCCCAACTCGGTGCTGAATACCGCAGCGCTGACCAAGTTGACGCCGGCGAGTGAGGGCATGTCGACGCTGGAATTCACCGCCAAAGCGTCCAGCGATCCGGCCGCTGTCAGTCAGGACATCCTCGACCGTGTGACCAAGGCGACCGCCAATGTGTCTTTGGAAGGGCAGCCGCCTCTGGTCAAATTCACCGGCTTCTCGCCTTATGGCATGACCGGCCAAGTACTGGTATTCGCACGCGAAGGCGTGCTGCTGTCCACTGTGACGGATGCCGCCGCGCGCGCCATCGCCGGAGCCGATTATCTTGTCGAAGACAGCGGCTCAGCAGACAACATCTAACCATCTTGGCTTCCCTCTCTGAGGGGAGCTGCCAGACGAAGTGAGACTGAGGGGAGTACCGTGATACCGCGGAGACTCCCCTCAGTCAGCTTTGCTGCCAGCTCCTCTCAAAGAGGGGCACCAAAAAATGCTTACGCCAATAGCATCCAGATAGTCAGGCCAACGGTCAGCAGTATATAGATGACCACACCTGGATTGCCGTAGGTCGTGCGCACTTTCAAACCGGTAGGCAACTCTTCGGGAGCCAGATAGAATTCCCAGTTCCTGCGCTTGACGATCAGCAGCACGATACCGGCAATCAGGAGACCCAGCATCACCATGCCGTACAGCATCATGATGCTCAATCCGCGCATACCGCTGCCGCCTTGCACCATGCTCATGATTTCGGCTTCACTGATGGTGCCGCTGAGGATTCTGGGATCAATCTGCTTGAGCATCAGCGGCGCCAGCACGGAGCCATTGAGGTTGATCAGCATGTGCATCAGCACCGAGTAACGCAGGCGAGAGGTGCGCGTGTACACATAGCCGAAGATCAGGCCTAGACCGAAGGCATAGAAGAACTGGAACAGATTCATGTGGAACAGCGCGAATGCCAGTGCGGAGAACACGATAGCCGTCTTTTCCCCATACCTGCGCAGACGGGAGATGATCTGCTTGCGGAAAAGCCATTCCTCGCAAATCGGCGCCAGCAGTCCCACAAACAATGCATTCACCCACTCATTGCCGCCGAGCACCAGATCATTGATACGATTCGTGGCCTGACCATCGGTGATGTCGGCAGACAGCACCATGCCGATGATATTGCCGAGGTACATCACAGGAATGCATATGATGAAAAGCGGGATGAATTCGCCCGGCTTCATGGCAAATTGGCGGGTGCTGATGGCGGGCACGCGCGTGAACACCAGCATGCTGAGCGGCATGGCCACCAGATACAGCGGGCCCGAGGAGGCCAGCAACACCGCCCACGTAGGCACATCGTTACCGGCAAACTGATGTAATGCGCCGGTGGCCAGCATGTTGAGCCCAATCCAAAACGCCACCATAATCGCGAGCGCCACGCCCACTATCGAAAAGCGTCGATATGCCACAAACCACCAGTTACCCGACTGCTGCGGCAACGTTGTTTGAGTTCCCTGCTCGGTTTGCGGCGTCTGCGGTTCGCTCATGGATTCCCCTTTATTACCGGTCCGAGGACCGCCTATGCACACGCTTCAAGAATACGGCAGCATGTTCAAAACCGCGCTAAAACCGAGAGGCATACCAGTCGGGAATTGTGCGGCAATAGCCATTTCGCGTGGGACAACATGCAAAAATAGGCTGTTTTTGCGTATCGTCCCACGCTCCTCAAACCGCACCATGTGGCCATGGCGGTGAAATGGCGTCATTGCAACGATTTTCTAACAAGCACAATGGGACAACACACATGTATAACGTTTGACATGCATGTTGTCCCAAATTCAGTGGGACAACATGCAAAAAACAGCGATTATTTTATGTTGTCCCACACCATCACACATCGGCAGCTACGGCCGACAGTGAATTTTCGCTATCATACGCTGCCGGCTGACCCCCCATCGAGGCTCAGCAAGCGAGCGCTGCGACCGCGCGAGGAGCCACGACTACCTCATCGCCGACGGCGAGCCCAGCCGGCAACTCGCTGGCCGGCAACTGCACCGTGACCTTGAGCTGCTCGCCCTTGTTCCAGCGCTGGTATTCGCCGGAGGTGATCACCGTATCCACGCGCACCAAGGAGCCGAGGAAGTGGATGACCTCAACGCGCGCACGCTCACCCACGTGGGAGTCATGCTGTGCGGCCGCGGTCAGAGTCAGATTCTCCGGGCGTACCAGCACGGCCACGGAATCACCCTTGGCCGACCCTTCGAGCAGCGGCACACGCTGGCCGAAGACCACGGCCTCGTCGCCATTGGACGCTCCGGGCAGGCGGTTGGTCAAACCAATGAACGTGGCCACATACTCAGTGGCAGGGCGCTGGTAGAGATCCTGCGGAGCGGCGATCTGCTCGATCTTGCCCTTGTTCATCACGCCGATACGATCGGCCACGGCCAACGCTTCCTCCTGATCGTGGGTCACGAACACGGTGGTGGTGCCGGTGTTGAGCTGAATGCGGCGAATCTGATCACGCAGCTGCACACGAACCTTGGCGTCGAGGGCGGAAAGTGGCTCGTCGAGCAGCAGCACGCGCGGCTTGACTGCCAATGCACGAGCCAAGGCCACACGCTGCTGCTGGCCGCCGGACATCTGCTGTGTGTACTTCTTGGCCTGATCGGCAAGCCCCACGAGCTCAAGCTGCTCCATGGCAATCTTGCGACGCTCGGCCTTGCCCATGCCACGCACTTCAAGACCGAATTCCACGTTTTCGAGAGCGGTCATGTGAGGGAAGAGGGAGTAAGCCTGGAACACCATGGCCATCTCTCGCTTGTTGACCGGCACGCCGGTGACATCCTGGCCGCCGACCATGATGCGGCCGCCCTGAATATCCTCGAGGCCGGCAAGCGAGCGCAGCGCAGTGGACTTGCCGCAGCCTGAGCCGCCGAGCAGCACGACCATTTCGCCGGGCTTGATGTCCAGATTGAAATCGTCAAGCGCATGCACAGTAGAGCCGGGGTAGATCTTGATGACGTTCTGCATCTGAATGGAGCCACCGCCGCGCTTGACGGTGTCCTTGAGCAGAGCCTTGGCGGCCTTGGTCACGTCCTTGCCGCGCACGCCCTCGAGGGTAGCGGTGGGATCGTTCTTGAACGCATCCTCGGCGGCAGTCTGCGCGGAAGTCGCGGGGGCGACGGGCTGCACATCGGAGCCGGTGCCGACAGTCGGAGCCACATCGGCAACGGCCTCATGCGAAGCCTCATGGCCAAACATCGAACGGAAAGACATAATCATTTACCTTCTTTGGACTTGCGCATCGCATCAGAAATCAAGTCGAGCGCAACGAGCAGCACCACGCCGAAGAGCAGAGCCAGCAGCGACATGGCAGTGGAGATTTGTGAATTGGACTGGCCGAGCTGGTAGAGCGCGACCTGCAGGTTCATGCGGCCGAGCAGCGAGGCGACGGTGTATTCGCCCAGCACCACGGCGATGGAGATGAAGGATGCCGACAGAATCGACTGCCACAGGTTCGGGATGATCACCTTGAAGAACACCTTGGGCCAGGAGGCGCCGAGCGAACGGGAGGCCTCGACCAGGGTCTTGACATCGATGGAGTTGAGCCCCACGGCGATGGCGCGGAACGCGAACGGCATGACGAGAATCACGTAGGCGAAGCACAGCCAAATCGGGTTGGTGCTCAGCACGTCGGCAGAAAGCCAGCGGTAGATCGGACCAAGGCCGACGACCAGTACGATGGCCGGGATGGTCAGCGGCAAGGTGGCCACCCATTCGATTGCGCGTTCCAAGGCTTTGGAGCGAATGTGCACGATAACCATGGTGGGCACCAGCAGCAACAGCATGATCACCACAGTGACCGCGCTCAGCGCCAGCGAAGTGCCAACGCCCTGCCACAGTACTGTCAGGTCGGCACCCAACGATTCGCCGTTGCCGGTGAAGATCGCAATCCAGGGAGCCGCCGACCAGCGGCCGGAGAGCGGATGACGCAGGGTGAAGATGAGCATGGCCAGCAACGGCACGAACAGGAACGCCAGCGTGACGAACAAAATCACGAATTTGATGACGCTTTGCTTGGCTCGGCGTGCGGCGCGCAGCTGCGGGGGCTTGGGGAACGTTACGGTGGACGCGACGACAGCACCGGCGATGCCGTCAGCATCGAACGCGCGAGTATCTTCTGCATTCACTGCCAACGTCCGGCCCTCTTTTCCACAGCGTGGCTCAGCAGCATGACGATGGCCACGACGATGATCATTGCGAATGCCAGCACTTGGGCAAAGCCCTGCTGGTTGGGGTCCATCTCATTGCGCATGGCACCCTGAATCATCAGCGGCACCAGAATCGAACGCTGCGAGAACAGGGCTGCAGCAGTGGCGTATGCGGAGAACGCGGAGGCGAACAGCAACAGGAACGCGGAGATGAAGCGGGGAGCCAGAATCGGGCAGGCCACGCGAGTCCAGTACTGGAACGTATTGCCGCCCAATGATTCGCAGGCCTCACGCCACTGCGGGCGAATCGAATCGACTGCGGGCAGGAAGATGATAATCATCAGCGGAATCTGGAAGTAGCAGTAGATGGTGATCAGACCGGGCAGCGAGCTCAGCCAGTTCGGGTTCACGGTGTAGCCGGTCAGAGTCTTGATAAGCATGGTGCCGATGCCGTTAATGCCGATGGTGGCGATGAACGCGAACGCAAGCATCACACCGCCGAACTGGGCGAGCACCGAGGAGATGGCGGAGATCATGCGACGCAGCAGACCGTTCGGTTTGGCGCCGATGACCAGCGCGTAGGAGGCGAGCGCACCCACCACCGCACCGATCACGGAAGATGCCACGGACACCAGAATCGAGGTGCCGAATGCGGCGACGGTGTTGGCTTCGAACATCTTGTTGAAATTCGAGAGCGTGAAACCGCCGCTGCGATCCTGGAAAGCACCCACCACCACAATCACGGTGGGAGCCAGCAGGAAGCAGGCGGTGTAGGCAAAGAACGGGAGCGTGGAGGCAAGCGTGCCCAGCTCCTGACGATGCTTCGCCAGCACGGACGAGGCGGCGGAGGGAGTAGCGGACGGACCCGCGGCCTTGGCGGCAGCAGGTCCGTTCTGTGCGATTGCGGCAGTCATGCGAGGTAACCTCAGTTGCCGATCGTCTTGTCCCAGTTGTTCTGGAGCCACTCGGTGATGCGGGTGGAGTCATCGTTGGTGTAGGAGACCGGGTCGCCTTCGATGGTGATGGCGTCCTTCAGGGTGTCCTGATCAACGGTGCCGTCTTCCTTCATGGAGTCGAGCAGCACCGGGTTGGCGCCGCCCTTGAACCACAGGTTCTGGGCATCGGCGGTGTACAGGTACTCCTCCCACAGGCGGGCGGCGGCCGGGTGCGGCGCGTCCTTGTTGATGGCCTGGTTGTAGTAGCTCACGACCTGGGCCTTCGGGAAGGTCTTGTACTTCCAGTTCACACCCTTATCCTTGAGCTCCTTCTTGTAAGAAGCCTGGTTGTAGGTCCAATCGAACACCACACCGGTCTGGCCGGAGTCGATGGTGCCGTTGGTCACGTCCACGGTGGTCAGGTTGCCGGCTTCCTGCAGCTTCTTGAAGAAGTCAAGACCAGGCTGCAGGTTATTGATGTCGCCGCCTGCGAGCTGGTTGACCATCAGGTAGCCGTTGAAGGCGGCACCGGCTTCAGCGGGCTTGCCGTTCAAGGACACCGTGCCGGCGAACTTGGAATCGAGCAAATCGTCCAGAGAGTTGATCTCACCGTACTTATCGGCATTCCAGCCCACGGACATGATGCCGGTGTAGTCGGCGTAGTAGGCGCCGTCGGCATCCTTGGCGGTGTCCGGAATCTTGTCCCAGGCCTGCACCTTGTACGGAGCGAAGCTATCGGTGGAAGTGGCGGCGATGGCCTGGCCGACATCGAACACGTCGGGGGCGGCGTCGGTGCCCTTGTTGGTCTTGGCGGCGTCAAGCTCTTCCTTGGAGGAAGCGTTTGGGTTGAGCTCGGTGACCTTGATCTCCGGGTACTTCTTCTTGAAGCCCTCGATGACCTCGCCGTAGTTGGACCAGTCGTGCGGCAGCGCGATGACGTTCAGCGCACCCTCTTCCTTGGCGGCCTTTTCGAGGTCTTCCATAGTACCGAAGTCGGCGAGGGAAGTGGCCTTGGCGGACTTCCCGTTCACGGTGACGGCCTTGCCGGCGCTTTCGCCGGCGCCATCGGAGGAGGCGCTGCTGGAGCCGCAGGCGGCCATGGAGAATGCAAGCACGGCGGCAAGGGAGCCGGCCGCGATCTTACTCAGGTTGTTCATAATGTTCCTTTTCTCAACATCATCCAGACGGAAACGGTCTGGGGAACCGGGCTCGTTGCGCGGCATGCGCGCAGCCCGTAATCCCAAGAAAAGAAACTATGCGTCCAATCTGTCCGGACACTGGCGTGAAAGTGAATTGCATTCGCCATTTGCCATACGTTGGCTGAACTCAGGAAAACTCGGCATGAACTGTTGACGCTCGACGGCCATACGTCAAAAAAAAATGGCTTCCCAAGGAGGGAAGCCACGCAGTCGCTGTTGCGAGATTACTTCAACACGCCTTCGATCAGACGGGTGATGAGTTCGGTGTATCCCACACCCGTGGCGTCCCACGCCTTGGGATACATGGAAATCGGCGTGAAGCCAGGCATGGTGTTGATCTCGTTGACCATCACGGTGCCGTCCGGAGTCACGAAGGTATCCACGCGGCTCAGACCCGCTCCATCTACGGCCTTGAACGCACGGCGAGCCACGTCGCGTACATCCTCGAGCACGCTGACGGGCAGGTTGGCCGGCACTTCCACATGGCTGGCGGAAGCATCCATGTACTTGGAATCGAAATCATAGAACTGGTCGTCATTCTGGTGGTCAAGCACGATTTCGCCGGGCCAGCTGGCCTCGGGCTCATCGCCCGCCTTCGGGCACAGCACGGCGCATTCGATCTCGCGGCCGTCGATGCCCTGCTCGACGAGCACCTTCCAGTCATGCTCACCGGCCGTGGCGATGGCAGCGGCCACACGGTCCTGTTGGGTTTCCAGATCCTCGGCTTTATCCACCTTGGTGACGCCAAAGCTGGATCCAGCACGGGAAGGCTTGACGAACAGCGGATAAGCCAATCCGGCTGTCTCGATTTGGGCGACCACATCGGCTGCGGTGAACGCGCGCGCATCCACCATAATGCCGGGAGCCGTCGGAATACCGGCAGCATTGAGCACCACTTTGGTGTAGTGCTTATCCATGCAGGCGGCAGAGGCGAACACGCCACAGCCCACATACGGCACACCCATCATCTCGAGAAGACCCTGCACCGTGCCGTCCTCGCCGTAAGGGCCATGCAGCACAGGCAGCACCGCATCGACGTGCCCCAGCGAGGTCAGCACGTGATGCATCTCAGGATCGGACAAGCTCACAAAGCTGGTGCCAAAACCGGAGTCGGCATTGCTGAGATGATCCGGCTCACCGGCAAAGAAACCGTCTTTGCCTCGCGAGGGGTCGAGAATCACCGGACGGGATTTCGGTGTGATCTTCACGGTCGGCAGCTCGTCGCCGTCCAGATTCCAGCCGCGCGGATCCTCACCGTCGATAATCCACTTGCCGTCCTTGGTGATGCCCACCGGAATCGGCTCGAAACGTTCGGTATCCATAGCCGCCAGCACGCCGGCCGTGGAAATGCAGGAAATCGAATGTTCATCCGCACGCCCACCATAGAGCACCACAATACGTTTCTTGGCCATAACCATCCTTTGACTGCTGAACGAAACTTTTAATCTGCTATGAGTCTACTCGACAGTGATTTCACGCCCGAAAAGCCCGGCAAGCATTTCCGCACAGGAAATGCCCTCATTGAGCACACGGCTCATCTGATAGGCCAACGGAGTGGGCACGTCAAGCTGATTGCCCAAAGCCACCACCGCATCCGTGGTAGGCACACCCTCCGCCACGCCATTGCTGACCTTAGTGGCTTCTTCCACGCTCAGCCCCTTGCCAAGGTTGGAGCCAAACGTGTAGTTGCGGGAAAGCGGCGAGCCACAGGTGGCGATGAGATCGCCCACACCCGCCAGCCCAAAGAAGGTCTTGGGATCGGCGCCTGCCGCAGCACCCAGAGCAGTGAGCTCGGCAAGTCCGCGGGTCTCGATCATGGCGGCGGTGTTCTCACCGTAACCGGCACCACGAGCCATACCCACGGCGAGCGCGGTCACGTTCTTCAGGCTGCCGCACATTTCCAGACCAATGACATCAGTGGTCACGAACGCCTTGAAGTATTCGGTGGTGCAGGCCTCGGCCACGATGGTGGCGTTGTCGATGTTCTCGCAGGCCACCACGGTGGCTGCGGGATGACGATCGGCGATTTCCTTGGACAGGTTCGGGCCGGAGATGGCGGCAAAGCGGTCAGCCGGCAAATCAAGGGTCTCACGAACCACTTCATCCATGCGCTTGTTGGTGTTACGCTCGATGCCCTTCATCAGGCTGACCACGATGGCATGTTCGGGAATCAATCCCCTGAACTCAACGAGTGCCACACGGGCGAACTGGGCGGCGATGGCCACGACCACAATATCGGCATCCTTGACGGCTTCGGCGCGATTGCCAGTGGCGGTGATGGCGTCCGGCAGCTTCTTGACAGACGGCAGGCGAACACCATTGCGCCGATTGTCCCGGATATCCTCGACGATTTCCGGTTCACGGGCCCACATGGTCACGTCATTGCCGGCATCCGCCAGCACCTGGCCGAAAGCAGTACCCCATGCCCCTGCACCGAGAACCGTTATTTTCCTACCCATATCAAATTCCTACCTTCGCTTGTCGCATGGAGTGCTGTTTTTCTACCTCACGGCTATCGTCGTTCGGCGTCGCCTACCGACAGCCCACCGGGCTGTCGCCTTTACGGCTCCGTCCATACTCCTGCACCGAGAACCGTTATTTTCCTACCCATATCAAATTCCTATTTTCGCTGCGCGCAACTGCGCGTTATGCTACTCCACCGCCGGGAACTGGCCACCAGCCTCGGGCCACGGCTTACGGCTCATGGAACGGTAATCCCAATAGCCTTCTGCCGGGAATCGCTCGCCGCGAATCTCCTCCAACACCGTGTTCATGCGCTTGAATACGCGCCACATCAATTCGTCCACGGCCTCGGCGGGCGGTTCATCGCCCCAGGAATCCATGTCAACAAGCAGATCGGAATAATCGAGCGCCTCGTCGTAGCACATCACCACATTCTTGCGAGGCCACGGCCACCAGTGGTTGATGGAAGCCGCGCCCCACGTCACTGCAGGGTAGAGCGGCACTTGATGGCCAAGTCTGCGGGAGGCTTCAAGCGCAATGTATCCTACACCCTCCTTGATGCTCATCACCCATTTCTTCGGGTCGCGGGTCACCGTGCCTTCCGGCCAAACGGTGAGGGGGCGGCCGGAAGTAAGAATATCGATTGAGGTCTCCTCGATCTGCTTGGCCTTGCCGGAGCGACGCTGCACCGGCTGCATGCCGACCAATTGGAACCATTTGCCGATCAGCGGCCACTTGGCCATCTCGGCCTTGGCCATGTAACGCGGACGACGGCCCATGTGGAACAGGCTCATCATCGGCACGAACACATCGAACATGGTGATGTGGCTGGCCGCGGTAATGAACGGGCCGGTTTCCGGCACATGGTCAAGACCCCATGCCTTGGTCTTGCAACTAGCGCGGAATACCACGGAAACACCGGCCAGCAGTCGCTTGGTGGCCTTGGGGTTCTGGGCGTTGATCTCTGGCTGGTTCGGCGTACGCGGACCAGTCGGATAGTAATTGGTGGGGTCCACAAGTGTATGGCTGCCTGCCAGACGCTTGACCTGTTCGTCGCTTAGCGGGCTCACAGCCGAACGCGGCGACGGTTTTCCTTTGGATGCCATGGTCACTATTGTGGCACGAACCGACGCCCAAACCATGCATTACCAGCCCCGCTGGTGGATGCCGTCAGCACATCTGACTGGGGGTGGTCTCAGCTCACGGCCAAAACCACCCCCTCCGTCCGACTATTGCCGGGCAGCCCCCGCCAGCGGGGGCAAATACGTCACTCCACGGCGATGGCGTCGATCTCCACCAGTGCACCCTTGGGAATCATGTTGTTGCCAAAGGCCACACGTGCGGGCTTCACGGAACCGATGAACACCTCGGCGTAGCGAGCGTCCACTTCCTTGAAGTCCTCAACGTTCTTCAGGTAAATGGTGGCACGGCACACATGCTCAATGCCAGTACCGGCGGTGTCGAGAATATGCTTGATGTTCTTCAACGCCTGCGCGGCCTGCTCGCCCGCGGTATCCCCTGCCAGCTCACCGGTGGTCGGATCAATACCCAGCTGACCGGACACGAACACGAAACCATTGGCCTTCACCGCCTGGCTGTACGCGCCCAGCGCGGCCGGGGCCTCCGAAGTAGCTACGGCTTCCATCTTCTCGCTCATTATGTGCTCCTCTTGTTGGATTAGCGAACCCGATTACGTAGCAGTTTACCGAGCGCAGGCACGCTTACGGATGCCACTGCCCGCCATGCGGCCATATTCCGCCTCACCGCCCGGGCGATATGCAGCAGAGCGCTTCCGGGATGCTTCACCACATATGCCAGAACGGCTGTTCCTTGCGGCGCACACGCAGGCCCGCCGTAACCGCGAATCCCGTCACCAGAGACAGCGCCAGTACCATAGCGAGCAAGTGAACCGACCAATGCCGCTGCGACCCGTTCCGGATCATCGCACACCTCCTCATGGGGTGAGTTCCATGACCTCAATCCACTTCATTATGCGCTCTTAAAACCCAGCACAACAGCATTCCATGGGGTATTCATGGATGCCCTCAGGGAAAACTCAGGGAACCCTGAGCGAGCATGAAAAAAGGGCTTTCGACATATGCCGAAAGCCCCACCGGTGGGCTTGATGGGGATCGAACCCACGACCTTCTGTTCCGGAGACAGACGCTCTATCCACTGAGCTACAAACCCGAGCAACTTCTTTACTGTACACCAACCATCACCCGCGCCAAGCCACTATCATCGAACAGCGCAGCCCAGCCGGCATCATGACCATATTGTGAGGCCAATCACCGGCAAAACCTAGGGAAACGCCGTAAACGGCTCTACAATGGGGTTATGTCGGAACCTACAGATGACTTCGAATACGAACGCCGCTTCTTCTGCCGCGAGCTGCCAGACGAATACAACGACGGCGACATCCCGACCCTCATCATCCAGAGCTACTACGTGCATGCCGACAACTATGCGCTGCGCGTCAGGTTGGTCTCACACAAGGTGAGCGTCAATATGACCCCTGACATCGACCCGATTGCCGTGCTGGATGAGCACCGCGAGCAGTTCTCGGAGGCCTTCGTTACCGTTAAGGGACCGTCCGTGGGCGGCACCCGATATGAAGTGGAGCGTGAGATTGACGCCCGCATTGCCGCGGAACTCATCAAGCGCGGCGGCGAAGTGGTTATCAAGAACCGCTATTCCGTATGGATTGCGGAGGACGGCTGGAGTGTGGATGTGTTTGGCGGGCTCAATGCGCCTCTTATCGTGGCCGAGGCCGAACGATCGGGACCAGTAACCAATCTGACGATTCCGAAGTTCTGCGTTACCGAAATCACCGATCAGGCGCGATTCAACAATGACGGACTGGTTGCCAAGCCGTTCAGCACATGGGCCGACGACTTTGAAGAGGAGCTGGCTTTGGACGGGCCACGGTTCCAGCAGTACTTCGGGAAAAACCGGATGGCGTAACAGCCAGCTCAGCCGCAATTAAGGACGGGCTTTGCCCCGCAGCTTTCTGGCTCGACTATCGTCTCGCCCTCGCCTACAAACAGCCCACTGGGCTGTTTGCTTCACGGCTCGGCCTCACCCGAGGGAAGCCAAGGAAAATCAGTACATCAGGGTTGCGAGACGGCGACGGGCACGAGCTAGGCGCGGGTCGGTCGGCTCGGGGATGGTGAAGTACTCGAGCAGGCGCTGACGCACCGCTTCGAGATCGCCCTTATGGCCTGCGGCCAAGAAGTCAAGCAGACGGTCAAAAGCATCCTGGATCTGGCCGCCAATCATATCGATATCAGCCACGGCCAGTTGCGCTTCCACATCGTCGGGCGCAGCGGCTGCGGCGGCACGCACCTCGCGCACATCCGCGGAACCGGAACGGGCCAGCAAAAGCGCCTTGGCATGTTCGCGGGCGGCCAGCGCATCAGACGGATCGGATTCCATAACACGTGCATATTCAGCGGCGGCACCGGCGTAGTCGCCTTCCTCGGCTAAGCGATGAGCCTCAGCGTGCTCGGGAGGCACCTGCTCCGTATCAGCACCAGTCGCACCGGTACTCGCGGCAGCATCGGAATCAGGATCGCCGGAATACGGCGCAGTGCCGGTCACGCCGGACTGGGCCGCGGCCTGAATAATCTTGGGAATCACCTCATCGGTAAGCTGCTTCAGCTCATCATCACCAGGCAGGCCCTGCAACAACGGCATCGGTCGACCGGAAATCAGCGCAAACAAGGCCGGCGCACCTTGCACTTGCAGTGCCTGTGCGATCGAAGGATTAGTCGCGATGTCAATGCGGGAGAGCTGAATCTGGCCATTGAGACCATTTACCGCATCGCCCAGCGCGCGAGCCATCGAGAAAAGACGATCATCGGTGGGCACCCACAGCAACAGCAGAATCGGGAACGTGGCGGAGGTCTGCACCATCGCCTGGAAGGTGTTCTCGGTGGTGTCGATCACATAGCCACCAGCTGCCGGTGCGCCGCCAGCCTGTCCTGGCTCAGCCTTGACCTGATGCTTCAGCGCTTCCAAATCGACAGCACCCGCCAACGATACTCCTGGATTGAACTGCTGCTGATCAGCCATATATGCCTCCACATGTACGCGCACGATTCGCACGCCCGACAATCAAACAATGCTGGAATCGATTGTAGTGCCGATTCCCACCGCGTAGCCATTCTTCCACTACGCGGTGAAATTCCCACCACGTAGTGAATCGTCCACCACGTGGTTACCCAAAACGGCGTTATTCCACGAAAGGCAAAATTCGTCTGACATCGCGGTGGGGAAATTACTACGTGGTGGGAAACTTACAGCGCCTCGACCTTGACCGGGGTGCGGTCGGCTCCCACGGCGGTGATCTGTTGACCGGAGTTGGCCGAAGGAATGTACAACGCCACCACGTTCACGTATGTGACCTTCATGGTGCTGGTGTACTTGTCGCTGTTGAACAGGATCTTCTCATCATCGGAGGCGGGCTGGGATTCGCGCCCGTCACCGGCCTGACGTGTCCATACGGAATCGACACGACCCACGACCAAATCGCCACCGTCCGCCGTGCGCATCACCCACATCTGGTCGGGCGCGGCGGTGAAGGTCTGCTCCTGCGTACCGTTGTTGCGGGCGATGCCCTCCTGCACGGTGTTGGTCAGTTCGGCGATCTTCTGGCGCAGCTGGTCATCCGCGAATTGCGAGGCGAACTTGCTATTCGCACCGTTTTGCAACACGTCGGCATACTGGGTCAACGCATCGGCAGGCGTGGCCACCAGATTCTCATCCTTATCGGTACCCATTCTCGAACCGATGGTCGGCACCTCGAACTTCGGCAGCTGCGCTCCTTCAAACAGACGCGCCATGGCCATCAGCTTGTAATTCTGACGGGCTGATTCCTGATTCAGCACCAATAAACGCTTGGACTGCTGGTCTTCGGTAGTGGTGGTGATGGTGAATACCGAGCGCGGCCAGCCGTCATCCGTGGGAATCACCACCTGGGCGATGTCCTTAGGAATGGTCGCATACTTGGACATCGAGCCGCTTTTCTGGGCAATGGTGGCCTGGCTGGTGCGAATCTCCAGCTGAGGCCCGCCCATCACGGACTGATAGCCGTCCGCGGATCGAGCCGCGTCGGCCTGATCGATCGTTTCCAAAATCTTGGTACGGATCTTCTTCTCCTGCGCCTCAGTCAAATCCGGCTGAGCCTTGGTGGATGAGTCAGCGGCCGGGGTGGGCAGCTGACCTTCGCAAGCGGCCAACGGCATAATCAGCGCGGCAACGGAGAGGGCTGCAACACACAGTTTGTTCCAACGCATGCTCATCAGTTCTCCTCCTGGTTGTCCACATCATCGGCCGCAGCACTATCCGAGGCTTCACTGTCATTGACTTCCTGAGCCAAACGGGAGAAGTATGCCTGCAACTCATCAGGAGAAATCACTGATGTCGACTCGGTATCCGGCATCGCCTCGATCTCCCCCGCTTCGCCGGACTGCTGATCGGCGACCAAATTGCGGGACGCGGGATCGATAATCGTGGGAGATTCGGCCGACTCGGCGGGCACGGTCTTCTTGGAACCGCGACGGCGTGCGGCATGGCGGCGACGCTTACGGCCGGTCGGCGGCACTTCAGCCGGAATCGAGCCGTTGCCAATAATTCCCTGTTCAACCTGTTCCGCGAACGACGGCCCCGTTGACGCAGTGGCCTTGCCCTCCACAATGCGCTTACGGCGCTTGTGCGGCGGCATGGCGAACACGGACGCACACAACACCGCGATTACCGCCAGCAGACCGCCGGACAGGTAGAACGGCATGGCGAAATCGGGAACTTCAGAGCGCACCCAGTGCATGCTGATAGTGGCGGACGCCTTATGTGAGCCGAGATCCATGATGGCCACGGTCGAAGCGGCAGGATCTTTGCTATCAAAGGTCACCGAACCATTGCCGCACTTCACGGAAGTCCACATATCGGAGTCTTTGAATGCCACCTCGTTGGCGTCATCCGGCGAGCCCGATTGGTTCTTGGTGGGCTCACCCTTCTGAACGCCGAGCTCGGTCCAAGAAGTCAAACCGCTGATGCGCTGATAGGACTTCTCGCTTGCTACCCAACCGGCTGCATCCTTGGTGGAGGCCAAGGCTACGCATGTCTCATCCTTGGACGAGGAGGACTTCACGGTCATCGTCGTGTTCTTATCCAACAAGGTGAGCACGCCGGGATCGGTAACCACATAGCGAGAACCGGTCACGTTGGCAGATGCGGTGATCTCGCTGGAAGGCTTCCATATCGTGGCGTTCAGCACTCCGAGCACAATCGCCGCCACAGCTAGCAAACCGAAAATAGGCGTTACCACACCGCGCATGATCATGGCATGACGAGTCGGGCGCTCGGACTTTTGCGTCTCGGCGTCTTCCGTACTCTCGGTGCTCTCAGTATCAGTACCATCGGCGGCATCGGCAACGTCATTGGCATCGCTGACATCGGTCGAGTCGGTCACGTCACTGACTACGTCAGACTCCGTGGCCTCCTGATCTGGGCCCATTGCTTGTTCTTCAACACTCATAACGGCACTATTCTACAATCTTCACCTGTCTATTACCTAGAAAGGCTGAAAATCAGGGTTTACCGGTAGTGTGGTGTGCCATGCGTACTTTGTCTACCCTGACCAAAACCATAGCCGTTGCCTGCTCGCTGATCATGTGCATCTCGCTGGCCGGCTGCTCGAACTCGTCCGATTCCAAGAGCGACTCCTCGAAGTCGTCCTCTTCCAAGACGGCGAATCAGATTGCCGGCGTAACCGCCAAGGGCAAGCTGGGCGAGAAGCCGACCATCTCCTTCAAAGCCCCGATGACCGTGTCCGACGGCTCCTACGTGGTGCTGCAGAAGGGTGACGGCGACACAATCGAAGAAGGTGACCGCGTCTGCGCCCAGGGTATCGCCCTGAATGTCAAGGACGGCACCGAGCTGATGGATACGTGGACCAAAAATACGCCGGATTGCTCGCTCCTGGTCGATTCCTCCACCCTGTCTTCGACCTATTACGACCAGATCAAGGGCGCCAAGCTCAACACCACTATCGGTTTCGGTGTGAACGCCGAGGATTCTTCCGGCTACTCCTACATTCTGGCGATGACGTTCGTTTCCAAGTCCAAGGATCTGAAGAAGGCCACCGGCGAAGAGGTCAAGGACGTGCCGTCCAATCTGCCGAAGGTGACGCGTGCCAAGAACGGCAAGCCGTCGATCGACATGAACGGTCAAGGTGCGGTCGATTCGCTGGTCTCGCAGACACTGGTCAAGGGCACCGGCAAGGAAGTGACCGACAAAAACACTGTGGTGGTCAAGTACACCGGTTGGCTGACCGATGGCACCCAGTTCGACTCCTCTTGGGATAAGAACACCACACTTGAGGCCGACATGTATTCCGGCGGCCAGCACGGTGTGATCGAAGGCTGGCAGAAGGGTCTGATTGGTCAGACCGTCGGCTCCCAGGTGCTGCTGGTGGTTCCGCCGGATCAGGCTTACGGTGACAAGAAACAGGGCTCGATTCCCGCGAACTCCACGCTGGTATTCGTAGTGGATATTCTCGCCGCGTATTAAACACTCAGCAAATAGCGTTGCCTCCGCTGGCGGGGGCTGTCAGCAAAAGCTGACTGGGGGTGGTTTACGTTGGGGACCATCCCCAGTCGACTCACGGCGACAACCCCCGCCAGCGGGGGCAACTTTGCATTCAGAACAGCCTGAGGCTATCGTCCTCGGTGCCTTTCATATCGTCGTAGTCGAGGATGAGGCAGGTGAAGCCGCGGTCCTTGGCCAGCACCTGGGCCTGCGGCGTAATGGTCTGTGCGGCGAAGATGCCGTGCACCGGGGCCAATAGCGGGTCGCGATTCAGCAGCTCGCAATAGCGGGTCAACTGTTCGACGCCGTCGATGCCGCCGTGACGCTTGATTTCCACAGCCACATGCTCGCCCTCGGCGTTGATGGCCATGATGTCCACTGGACCGATGGCTGTCGGATATTCACGGCGTACCAACTTAGCGCCCTTGCCGATACGTTCGATCTGCTCGGCCAAGTATCGCTGCAGATGGTCTTCCACACCGTCCTTGATGAGGCCCGGATCTTCGCCCAAGTCATACGTCTCATCGGAATAGATGTGCTGCAACGTCACTTCCAAAATGTCCGAACCTTTGTCGGCGCTCACGCGCAGCACTTTTTCCGGAACCGGCGTATCCGCATCATCATCGGCGCCATCGGGCGTGATGTCCTTCAACGTGCAAGGTGCGGTCATCCAGTTGAGCGGTTTATAGGAGCCCAGCTCAGAGAAAATCAACAGACTGGAATCGGCCTTAATGAGCAACACACGCTTGGCCAAAGGCAACGAGGCATTGAGACGGCCAGAGTACTCCGCAGAACAGTCGGCAACAATAATTCGCATAGGCCACCACTGTAGCGCAACACATAGCAAAGGGGGCTCTCTGGAAACCAGAGAGCCCCCTTACAAGGTCATAGCAGAGTGAATCACTCAGCAGTGCCGGAGTACTGGACGTCGTGGCCGCGCTCGACCGCCACGGTGAGTTTGTTTGAGTCGAAGGAGATGAATCCGTCGGTCACCTCGAACATGTGGCGATCGCCATCGGGCTCAACCACGGTGAGCGTACCCTGCTTGATTACCGTGAGCACAGGCTCATGGTCGGGCAGGATGCCCATGCCGCCTTCGGAGGCGGGAATGGTCACGCTCGCCGCGTCGCCATGCCACACGGGGTGGTCGGCAGCGACGATGTTGACCTTCATCGTGGTTTTTTCCGCAGCCATCACGCACCCAGTTCCTTCTGCATGTTGTGCCACTTCTCTTCGAGGTCGTCGATGCCACCGATGCCGGAGAATGCCTGCTCCGGGACGTCGTCGTACACGCCGTCGCAGATGCGGGTGAAGGCTTCGATGGTCTCGTCGGCCGGCACGTAGGAGCCGGGGCGACCGGTGAACTTCTCGGCAACGTAGAAGTTCTGGCCGAGGAACTGCTCGATCTTACGAGCACGGTTCACGGTGGTCTTGTCCTCTTCGCCGAGCTCGTCGATACCGATCAGGGCGATGATGTCCTGCAGTTCCTTGTTACGCTGCAGAATCGCCTTGACACGGTTGGCACAGTCGTAGTGAGCCTGGCCCACGTAACGCGGATCGAGGATTCGCGAGGTGGAACTCAGCGGGTCCACAGCCGGGTAGATACCCTTGGAGGCAATGTCACGAGAAAGCTCGGTGGTTGCATCCAAGTGGGCGAAGGTCGTGGCCGGAGCCGGGTCGGTGTAATCATCGGCAGGCACGTAGATGGCCTGCAGCGAGGTGATCGAGTGACCACGGGTCGAGGTGATGCGCTCCTGCAGGGAGCCCATCTCATCGGCCAGGTTCGGCTGGTATCCCACGGCGGAAGGCATACGACCCAGCAGGGTGGACACCTCAGAACCGGCCTGGGTGAAGCGGAAGATGTTGTCGATGAACAGCAGCACGTCCTGGTTCTGCACGTCACGGAAGTACTCAGCCATGGTCAGTGCGGTCAGCGGCACGCGCAGACGGGTACCCGGCTGCTCATCCATCTGGCCGAAGACCAGTGCGGTCTTCTCGAGCACGCCGGCCTCGCCCATCTCGCCGATCAGATCGTTACCCTCACGGGTACGCTCACCAACGCCGGCGAACACGGACACACCGCCGTGGTTCTGGGCCACGCGCTGAATCATTTCCTGAATCAGCACGGTCTTGCCCACACCTGCACCACCGAACAGACCGATCTTGCCGCCCTGCACGTACGGGGTCAGCAGGTCGATGACCTTGATGCCCGTCTCGAACATCTGGGTCTTGGACTCCAGCTGATCGAAGGCCGGCGGGTTGCGGTGGATAGGCCAGCGCTCGGTGACGGTGATGGTCTCATCCGGCTTCTTGTTGAGGATGTTGCCGGACACGTCGAAGACGTGGCCCTTGGTCACATCGCCGACCGGCACGGAAATCGGGGCTCCGGTGTCGGAGACCAAAGTGCCACGGACCAGGCCGTCGGTAGGCTTCAGAGCAACGCAACGAACCGTGGAATCACCGAGGTGCTGTTCGACCTCAAGGGTGATTTCAGTGACCTTTGCCTCGCCCTCTTCCTTGGCGCCGGTGTTGACGATCTTTACTTTCAGGGCGTTGTAGATGTCGGGCAGATGACCCACCGGGAATTCAACGTCGATAACCGAGCCCTGGACGCGGGTGACGCGACCGTCGGTAGGCTCGGCCGCTGTGGTCTGGTTGTCAGCCATATGCGTTCCTACTCTTCCTCTTTGTTCAGCGCGTCGGCGCTGCCGATGATTTCGGTAAGTTCCTGGGTGATCGAGGCCTGACGCGAGGCGTTGAGCTTGCGGGTAAGGTCATCGATCAGGTTATGAGCGTTGTCGGTAGCCGTGTGCATGGCGTTCTGCCTACTTGCGGTCTCCGATGCGGCAGCTGTCAGCAGGCATTCGTGGATACGGGACTGGATGTACTTCGGCAAAATGGCATCCAACACTTCCTCGATGCTCGGCTCGAAGGTGTACAGCGGAGCCACGTCCGCCACAGCCGGAGCCTCTTCATCAGGAGCGGGAACCTTGGCCTCGCTCTCCACGATCTCGACGGGCAGCATGCGCAGCACGCGCACCTTCTGCACCACCATGTTGATGAACTCGGTGTAGACGATGTAGAGCTCGGAAACTCCACCCTGCTCCGCCGGCTTCATGTAGGCATCCATCAACGTGCTGGAGATGGTTTCAGCAATTTCCACGCCGGGCTGGTCGGTGTCGCCTTCCCATGTGGCCGCGATGTCACGGTTGCGGTACTTGTAGTACGTCGAACCGCGACGTCCGTACACGAACAGCTCCGGCTGCTTGCCGGCCGCATCAAGGCGGGCGAGCAGCGATTCCGTTTCACGGATAATCGAAGAGGTGTACGGGCCGGCCATGCCACGATCCGAGGTGAGGGCGAGAACAGCCACGCGAGGGTTGTTCTCGTCCTTCACTGCGATCGGATGCGTGATATGGGTGTGTGCCACCAACGCTTGCACGGCATCGAAAATCGCATCAGTGTACGGCTTCGCGTTCAGGGCCACATCACGGGCCTTGGCAATATGCGAAGACGCGATCATCTCCTGAGCGTTGAAAATCTTGGCCAACGACTCAGTGGAGTGGATGCGTGATTTCAATGCGAGTTGCGAGCCCATGGCTTACTTCTCTCCCGCCACGATCTTTTCCTGATCGACCGGCGCTGCCTTGGCAACGTCCGGCTTCTTCTCGACCAGCGGCTTGCCGTTGGAGGAAACGAAGGTCGAACGGAATTCGTCCACGGCCTTATCGAGGGCAGCCTCGGTATCGGCGGTGAAGTCCTCGGTCTCGCGGATGGTCTTCAGGATGTCGGTGTTGTGGTCGATGTAGTCCAGCAGTCCCTGCTCGAACGGAAGCACGTCGGACAGCTCGAGGTCATCGAGCTTGCCGTGGGTGCCGGTCCACACAGACACGACTTCCTGCTCCATGGAATACGGGTGGAACTGCGGCTGCTTCAACAGCTCGGTCAGGTGAGCACCACGGGTCAGCTGGGCCTTGGATGCCGCATCCAGATCGGAGGCGAACATGGCGAAGGATTCCAGCGAGCGGTACTGCGCCAAGGAGATCTTCAAGGTACCGGAGACCTTCTTCAGAGCCTTGGTCTGTGCGGCGCCACCGACTCGAGAGACCGAGATACCGACGTCCACGGCGGGGCGCTGGTTGGCGTTGAACAGATCGGACTGCAGGAAGATCTGGCCATCGGTAATGGAGATCACGTTGGTCGGGATGTAGGCAGACACATCATTCGCCTTGGTCTCGACAATCGGCAGACCCGTCATCGAACCGCCGCCCAGGTCATCGGAGACCTTGGCGCAACGTTCGAGCAGACGAGAGTGCAGGTAGAACACATCGCCCGGGTAAGCCTCACGCCCCGGCGGACGACGCAGCAGCAGGGAAATCGAACGATAGGCCTCTGCCTGCTTGGACAGATCGTCGAAGACGATGAGCACGTGCTTGCCGTTGTACATCCAATGCTGGCCGATAGCCGAGCCGGTGTACGGGGCAATGTACTTGAAGCCAGCGGAATCAGCTGCCGGGGAGGCCACGATGGTGGTGTACTCCATGGCGCCGGCGTCTTCCAGGCTCTGCTTCACCGAAGCGATGGTGGAGCCCTTCTGACCGATGGCCACGTAGATGCAGCGGACCTGCTTCTTCGGGTCGCCGGATTCCCAGTTGGCCTTCTGGTTGATGATGGTATCAATCGCGATGGCGGTCTTACCGGTCTGGCGGTCGCCGATGATGAGCTGGCGCTGGCCGCGACCGACCGGGGTCATTGCATCGATGGCTTTCAGACCAGTGGACAGCGGCTCGTCGACCGGGTGGCGGTGCATCACGTCGGGTGCCTGCGCCTCGAGGATACGGCGGCCTTCGATGCCCTGGATCTCACCCAGGCCATCAATCGGGTTGCCCAGCGGATCCACGACGCGGCCGAGATAGCCGTCGCCGACAGGCACGGAGAGCACTTCGCCGGTACGGCGCACTTCCTGGCCTTCCTCGATTCCAGCGAAATCGCCGAGGATAACCACGCCGATCTCACGGGCGTCAAGGTTGAACGCCAGGCCGAGCGTGCCGTCTTCGAACGTCAGCAGCTCATTGGCCATGCAACCAGGCAATCCCGTCACGTGCGCAATACCATCACCGGCCGTGGCGACATAGCCCACTTCCTGGGTGGGGGTGTCGCTCGGCTTGTACGACACAACGAAGTCGTCGAGGGCCTTGCGAATCGAGGCGGGATCGATGGTCAGTTCTGCCATGATCACTCCTTCTATTGGTTATTGTTCAGTCAAGTCTTTTGCTTGTGTTGGGCGGATGGGCTCGGCTCTCAGACCGGGCTTGCTTCCGTCTGTACCCTGCGGTGCAGGTTCTGCAGCTGTGCGACCACGGTGTTGTCCGTGACTTCGTCGCCCACCTGAATGCGCATGCCGCCCAGTACGGTCGGATCGACCACCGAGTTGATGTGCACCTGACGTCCCACCTTGGCGGAGTAGACATCGATCAGTCGCTTGATCTGCTCTTCCTTCAGCGGGGCTGCGGTGGTCACGGTGATCATCGACTGGCCCATATGGCGGGAGAACTTTTTGATCAGCCACTGGATGGTTTCCAGATAGCGGCGGCGACGCAGGTTGCAGGTGGCGTGCTCGGCAAGCCTCATCGTGACCTTGTTCAGATTCTTATCTCCGAACAGCTCACGGAACAGCTTGACACGAACCTCGCTGGGGGCTTGGTCGTCGTAAAGCTTCGAGCGCACAACCGGCAAATTCAGCAAAGAGGAATGCAGTCGGGACAGCTCGATGGATACCTGCAATGTGGAGTCAGTGGCGTCGGCGTAGTACATCATGGCGTCCACACCGAAGTCCTCTACTGCATTGGCGATATCCCTGGCACGGCTCCAACGGCGGGAGACCAGATCAGTCATGATCTCTGTGGTCATCGGGTGCACCTGATCGCCGACCATCTCCTTGAACACGGCCACCTTATCGGCAGTCGGGCGGGATGGGTCGGTCAGTGCACGCTCCAGCTGAATGTTGTTGTCCAGCGCGCTGGTAATCGTGAACAGTTCGTTGCCGATCCGCCACGCGTCCTCATGGGTGTCGCGCAGTTTCGGGGCCAGCGAATCACGCGACTCGCGGTCTGCAATACGAGATGCCTCTCCTCGCATGGTCACCTCCCTTTCTGGTTACGAATGGTCACAGTCACTTCTTGGCGTCCAGATCGTCGATCATCGAATCGATCATCGAGGACTGCACGTCGTTGTCTTCCAGCTTGGCACCGAGGATCTTGCCGGCAAGCGCGGTGGCAAGAGCACCGACCTCGCCCTTGAGCGAGACGATGGCCTGCTGGTGCTGGGATTCGATCGAGCGCTGTGCGGATGCGGCGATCTGGGCCGCATCGGACTCGGCGCGCGAACGGGCGTCGGCGATGATGTGAGACGCTTCGGCACGGGCGTCGTCGCGGATCTTGGCGGCGTCCACACGGGCGGTGCTCAGCTGGGCCTCATACTTGGCCTTGGCCTCGTCGGCGTCCTTCTTAGCCTGCTCCGCCTTGGCGATGTTGCCCTGAATCTTGGCGGCGCGCTCGTCGAAGATCGCATTGAACTTCGGCATGAAGAACTTGTAGAAGAACACCGCAACGATGACAAGAATGATCAGGGACCACACAATGTCATAGGTCTCGGGAATGAACAGATCAATTCCGCCTTCTGCGAGCGTCATTATGAAGTCCTCCTTTCACTGGTGGATTCGTTTTGCCTTCTGTATTCGACTGAGAAAACGTTCGATCAGTGGTACATCAGGGCGGTAACGAAGCCGATCAGTGCCAGCACCTCGACCAGAGCCAGGCCGATGAACATGATGATCTGAATCTTGCCGGACATCTCAGGCTGACGAGCGGTGGATTCCATGGCCTTGCCGAAGAGGATGCCCAGACCAATGCCAGGGCCAAGAGTACCGATACCGTAACCGATGACGGACAGGTTGCCGGCGACCTCTGCGAGGGTGATGATATCCATTGTGTTTCCTTTCTAACGTACTTGGCGACGTTATAAATCTTGGGGTTTGGTCGGTCTGTGATTTTCCCAGACCGGGTCCGGAAGCGGCGGGCTAGTCGCCCGTCACTCTTCCGGGAAGCTCAGGTTGATGTACACGGTGGAAAGAATCGCGAAGACGTAGGCTTGCAGGAAGGCGACGAACGCCTCGAAGCAGGTCATGGCGAAACCACCGGCGAACCACAGCGCACCCACCGGGATGCCCTGCAGCTTGTTGGCCGCGTCAACCATCCAGAACTGTGCGAACGCCAGGCAGGTGGCGACCATAAGGTGGCCGGAAACCATGTTGGCGAACAGACGGATGGTCAGAGAGGCCGGGCGGATGATCAACAACTCAAGCAGGTTGATCGGAGCCAGCAGGATGTAGACCGGCCACGGCACACCGGGGGTGAACAGCTCGTGGCGCAGATAGTGGCCGAGGCCCTGCGAGCGGACGGCGGCGACCCAGTACTGGACCAGGGTCCACAGAGCGAACACCAACGGCATGACCACCGTGGCGGTGGCAGCCATGTTCATACCAGGGATGACGCCGCACAGGTTGAAGACAAAGATCGTGAAGAAGATGGTGGTAATCATCGGCACGTAGCGCTTGCCACGAGCCTCACCCATCACGTCATAAACGACCTTGTCACGCACGAAGTCAAGACCGTACTCGACCACACCCTGCCAACGGCCGGGGATGAGCTTGGCATGCTTGGCGGTAATACCGAGCACCACCAGCAGTACGACGGTGGCCACGATGCGGATCAGGATAATACGGTTGATGGCAAACGGAGTGCCCTGGAACAGGATCTCCGGGGGTAGGAAGTCGTTGACTGAGGGCAGATGAGCGCCCTCGTTCGCCAACAGCAATCCTGCGCCGAACGAACCGACCATATTCACGCCTCCTGCTTCTTCAATGTCAGGTGTCAGTTTAAACCCACCGGGCGGGCGAATGTGACAGACTCGTTACTTTCGCGTCTCGATGCGGAGTCTGCCGAGCGTGGACACGGAGTCAGCGCTGGGCATTCGACTCCGAATGACTGAAGAGTGATTATTTGCCTGTGTCTAGACAAAGTCAAGCCCACCTCGGCGCGTCTTTTCTCATCCCTACTGCCGTAAGGCTTTTCCCGGCACTTCGCGAGTGTTGTTTGCTATTAGTCGCATCTCGCCGATGTGTAGGATTATGTTCATTCAATCGTCCGTATCGTGAACAGATTACAGTCCACTGTGCGAACGATCAGCCCTCAATAACGCCGTAGCCGTCGTTGAGGAACGGCTTGAAATCATCCTCGCGCGGACCGCCGGGCTCATGGCGAATCGAACGATCAGTGCCGAGCTTCTTTTCGGCACGCAGCCCCGGAACCTCGGTCAGGTCATACGGCGTGGTCTGGTACACCCAGTTCAACCAGTTGCGCCACAGCAGGTTCGCATGTGCGCGCCAAGCGAACAGCGGCTCCAGTTTCGGATCATCATGCGGGAAATAGTTCTGCGGGAACGGCACGTTGGTCAGCCCCTTGGCCATATCGCGCTCATATTCCTCAGCAAGCGTGTATTTGCCGTATTCCCAGTGACCGAGCGCAAACACCTCGGAGAAGTCGCGCGTGGCGATGAGCCCCGGCCCGGATTGCGGACCCCAGGTGAGAATCTGCAGATTGTGGTTGGCCCGCACTTCATCCTCGTTCACACCGGCCAGACGCGAATGCGGCTGCAGTGCAATTTCGTCAAAACCGTTGGTCAGGAAGCAGTACTCATCCTGCAAATACTGGGGGAATACGCCGAAGATCTTTTCGGCGTAATCCACCTTATGGATGCCGTAACGCTCGTACAGCGCGCCCATGGCACCCCAGCACAGATACATGGTGGAGAACACGTGCGTGGACGCCCAGTCAAGAATCGTCTTGAACTCGCCCCAGTAGTCCACGTCCTCGAACGGCATATGCTCCACGGGAGCACCGGTCACCACGAAGCCGTCGTAGTAGTTGTCGTGGAAGGCGTCGAGATTCTCGTAGAACTTGACCAGATGGTCGGCGGAGACATGCGTGGCCTCATGCGTGGAGGTCTTCATGAAGTCGATCTCGACCTGCAACGGCGATTTGGAGATCAGACGCAGCAATTGCGTCTCGGTTTCGATCTTCTTGGGCATGAGGTTCAGAATCACCAGTCTGAGCGGGCGGACGCGCTGACGCTCCGCCTCGGGCTTCTCGAGTGCAAAGATGCGCTCCGAGTCGAGAATGTCTCTGGCCGGAAGGCCACTGGGGATCTTGATAGGCATGCCCTCTATTATGTCAATTTCTTGGATATCGCTCCCCGGCATTCCTATAACGGCCATTTATAGCGCGCTATTACTGTCTTTCTCGTTGGCCCCCTCTCCCGGAGAGGATTGCTGGAACCGATCGGCCGAGGAGAACATGCTCATAGCCATGATTCAGCACAACACGCCGAGTTGACTTCCTGAAATTTGCCCCTATTGTAGATAGAGCTGTCTAAAAGACAAGCCGACGCGGGGTGGAGCAGCTCGGTAGCTCGCTGGGCTCATAACCCAGAGGTCCATGGTTCAAATCCATGCCCCGCTACCACGTACAGAAGGTCGGAACCCTATTGGGTTCCGACCTTCTGCTTTATGCCGTCTCACCGCCTGCGGCGCTTGACTATGGCAAGCATCGTACAGCCAACGGAAAGGAACGCAACCGCCACTGCGCTTGGCATGACCATGCTGATTCCAGTATGAGGCAGCTGCTCCTCGGATTCCACCGACTCTTCCGGTTCTTCCGGCTCCCCCGGCTCAAACACACGCGTCCGCTCCCATGCATCGTCGTATCTACTCGCTGCCGGCATCACACGGTCATCGCCCGCAAATTCCCAGACGAACACATACCAGCCATGCTGATCGGCAACGATGTGCACCGGCTCGCCATGTGCGTCCAACGATCCCGCACCGAACTTGAACGTTCCGTTGCGCGCCGGAATCTCCCAAGATCCCACCAAGCGGTGATGCTCATCCTCAGCCGGCACTTCGGCGCCAGTCGGTTTATATGCCTCGTCATTGACGGCATCATCCGCATCGCCGGACCACCACACACTCACGGTGGCATGCGGGCGGTCAGCGCCGAATCCATACTCCTCATTGCCGGCGAACGACCCATGGTCGCTCGGGAAGCCGGACACGGTTATGGTGTCGCTCAATTCAGAACCCACATGAGCGGAATGCTCGGTCACCGTTGACTCGACCGCGACCTTGCGACGATTCACATTGCTTTCCGCAGCTTCAAGGAACGTGCTGGACCAGTCCCGAACAAGATACTGCTTGGCTTCATCGCTTTGCGAAGCACGACGGAACACCCACACCCACGTGCCGAAACTGCCCGTACCGGTCCCACCGCCATCGGCCCGATCCGCCTCACCTGCCAGATATGGCGTACTGCCACCAGGCTCGGTCATGGCTTGCACGCGCACAGTTTGTCCCGGACCGGTGAACGAAGTCTGGCCGTATGCCGATGGACGATACCCGGCTTGCTTGATCCTCGCCAGAAAACCATCGGCGCTTTCCTGCGAGCGCGGTTCGATGACCAAGCCCAAATCATCGGCAGTCAGACCATCAAAGTAGTACCCTTCGGCTTGCAAGGCGAGGTCTGGCACCCAGTGACTGCTGGAGTCGGCCACGCCACTGGTCACATCATCGAATATTGGGGAACCGGCATCGACCACTTTGTCCGAGACCGTGGTACTCACCATAGGAGCAAAGTCCTTGCGCACCGTGAATGTCGTCGCCGAACCGCCCGTCGAGACGAACGAATCAAGGCCCAGGAGCTGCTGAATGCCGTCCATAGTGCGCAAGCGCCCGTACTCGTAGGTGGTTTTTGCCGTTACTTCGCCGTGACCATCTGCCTCCCATGCAAGGTGCTGCACGGTAGCGGTGGATACACCTGAGAACGTAGCTTTTCCGGTACTCACAAAATGCGCCGGCCCCTCAAGCGTTACCGTGAATGGAACACCTTCCACAAGCTCACCGTTGTATCCCTTCACGCTCACCGCCACGGATCCGCTGCGCAGCGCCACGGCATCGATGCGTTCCACAACAACGTCCGCGGCCACTTTGTTTTCCGATTCCTGCCATATCTGTTCCGCACGCGGAATGATATCCGGGTGCTGCTGCCGGACGCTCTCCCGCTGCTGCGCCCACTGAGTGCCGATGCCGAAATGATCCTGGATAATCACCGCCACGGCCGCATGATCCCGCGCGCCAGCTTTTCGGTACTGCTCAAGAATCCAGGCCATGCGGCGTGCATTCTGGTCGTCTTTCAGCAACCGCACCGGGCCGACCGTGTAGTCGGTGATGGGCCCTGCTTCCATGCAGTAGTAATGGTTATTCGAGGTATCCAGCCCTATTACTCCCAAAGGCAGTGAAATACCGTGTGTAAACCGGATATGCAGATTCTGTTCGGAGGGTCTCAGCGACGCCGCATAGGCTTCGCCGGCCATACCCAGCACCATTGCCAGCGCCAATATCAATCCCGTCAGCATGGCCAGTATGGACATGCCCTTTCTCCGCCATGCCAATGCCATCGCGAGTCCTTTCTTCAATCTCTTGCTTGAACCGCACATCCTTGTGCGTGCGGATAGACCACGAGCATGGCAGGTTGGCGGCGTGCGGCACATGGTTTCAGGCCAATGTGGTTCGAGCTTGCGTTTTTTCGGCGAGTTGTGGATAACTTGGCCATCGAGTTATCCACATCATGCCGTTTGCAGAACGTTTCGCCAGAAGTGTCCACAATGCGCGTCCCCAAGCTCAAGCCCTTTAGAATGGGCAGTATGGCAGCAGTACAACATCGCGCGACCACGCGCACAAGCAACAGCGACTCCACCAAGACCGCGAAGTCAAAGACGACCTCGTCCTCGAAAACCACTACCAAGCGCAAGCGGGCCCGCACCGCAACAGCGACTCCGCCGGCAGCCCTGCACGGCCTCGCCAGCGAGGCGCCGGCTCCCACCATCGAAGCGAGCGAGCCGGGTCAGTTCGGCCGTATCAACGTCATGGACATCACCCCCGCCGAGGAACGCGGCATCTTCCCCGCCCGCGTGGAGCTCGGCGAACCGTTCGAGATGACCGCTCAGGTGTTCATCGAAGGCCGCACCAAGGTAGGCGCCACCGCCATAGTGCGCAATCCGCGCGGCAAGGAAACCCTGCGACGCCCCATGACATGCGTGAACCCCGGTCTCGATCGTTGGGTGGTGACCGTCAAGTGCGGCGACCACAGCGATCTGAAGCCGTGGGAGGATGGCTATGCGGCCGTCAAACGTCAGCTGGGCGAATGGACCGTGACCATCGAAGGATGGGAAGACACCTATATTTCCTGGCTGCATGATGCCGCGGAATGATATCCGGGTGCTGCTGCCGGACGCTCTCCCGCTGCTGCGCCCACTGAGTGCCGATGCCGAAATGATCCTGGATAATCACCGCCACGGCCGCATGATCCCGCGCGCCAGCTTTTCGGTACTGCTCAAGAATCCAGGCCATGCGGCGTGCATTCTGGTCGTCTTTCAGCAACCGCACCGGGCCGACCGTGTAGTCGGTGATGGGCCCTGCTTCCATGCAGTAGTAATGGTTATTCGAGGTATCCAGCCCTATTACTCCCAAAGGCAGTGAAATACCGTGTGTAAACCGGATATGCAGATTCTGTTCGGAGGGTCTCAGCGACGCCGCATAGGCTTCGCCGGCCATACCCAGCACCATTGCCAGCGCCAATATCAATCCCGTCAGCATGGCCAGTATGGACATGCCCTTTCTCCGCCATGCCAATGCCATCGCGAGTCCTTTCTTCAATCTCTTGCTTGAACCGCACATCCTTGTGCGTGCGGATAGACCACGAGCATGGCAGGTTGGCGGCGTGCGGCACATGGTTTCAGGCCAATGTGGTTCGAGCTTGCGTTTTTTCGGCGAGTTGTGGATAACTTGGCCATCGAGTTATCCACATCATGCCGTTTGCAGAACGTTTCGCCAGAAGTGTCCACAATGCGCGTCCCCAAGCTCAAGCCCTTTAGAATGGGCAGTATGGCAGCAGTACAACATCGCGCGACCACGCGCACAAGCAACAGCGACTCCACCAAGACCGCGAAGTCAAAGACGACCTCGTCCTCGAAAACCACTACCAAGCGCAAGCGGGCCCGCACCGCAACAGCGACTCCGCCGGCAGCCCTGCACGGCCTCGCCAGCGAGGCGCCGGCTCCCACCATCGAAGCGAGCGAGCCGGGTCAGTTCGGCCGTATCAACGTCATGGACATCACCCCCGCCGAGGAACGCGGCATCTTCCCCGCCCGCGTGGAGCTCGGCGAACCGTTCGAGATGACCGCTCAGGTGTTCATCGAAGGCCGCACCAAGGTAGGCGCCACCGCCATAGTGCGCAATCCGCGCGGCAAGGAAACCCTGCGACGCCCCATGACATGCGTGAACCCCGGTCTCGATCGTTGGGTGGTGACCGTCAAGTGCGGCGACCACAGCGATCTGAAGCCGTGGGAGGATGGCTATGCGGCCGTCAAACGTCAGCTGGGCGAATGGACCGTGACCATCGAAGGATGGGAAGACACCTATATTTCCTGGCTGCATGATGCC
>OBJO01000020.1_pt1 | contig 77096 bp, 63 predicted proteins | sample 1481741 | NCBI WGS metagenome assembly OBJO01 (sample SAMN06140803, study PRJEB22556) | human gut metagenome | host: Homo sapiens | place: China: Beijing | collected 2014 | reverse complement strand
CGGCTACTCCAACGCGCGTCTGGAAGCGTTCAACAACAAGATCAAGGTCACCATCCGCATGGCCTACGGCTTCCGACACGTCGACAACCTCATCGCCATGATCAAACTCCGATGCAGCGGCCTACCCACCCACCTACCAACACCCATCCTCTAACCCACGAAAACAACAGAAGGCTCATACAATGCTCGCCGGATATCGATTGGTCTCCTTCCCGAATCAAGCGGGGAGGAGACCAATATCCTCGAGTGAGCGAATCAGCTACCGGCTGCGTGTTCAGATGAGGCTCACGCGCGCCGCGGCGCCGAGGTCACGGCTGTTGGGGGCGATCCACACTTCGAATTCACCGGGATCGCTTGCCTCGGTGAGATCCGGATGGACGTATCGCACGTCGGCCTCGTCCAACGTGAACCTTACCGTCACGGTCTCGCCGGCGGCAATCCTCACGCGCTTGAAGTCCTTGAGCTGTCGGATCGGCCGGGACACGCGTGCCGCGATGTCGCGGACATAGAGCTGCACCGTCTCCAAACCATCGACGTCGGAAACGTTCGCGACCTCCACGCTGGCCTCCAGAGGCTTGCCTGCGGCGAACTCGTTCGAGGACACCGCGACCGGGCCATAGGAGAATTCGCTGTACGACAGGCCGTATCCGAACGGGTACGCGGAATCGTTGGACACGTCGAGATACTTGGACTGGTATTTTTCGTCCGGGGTCTCCGGATTGAAGGGGCGTCCGGTGTTCTCGCAGTTGTAGAAGACCGGGATCTGCCCCACGTTGACAGGGAAGGACATCGACAGGCGCGCGGATGGGTTCACGCCGCCAAGGAGGATGTCGGCGACCGCGTGGCCGCCCTCGGTGCCGGGGAACCAGGCTTCGACGATGGCGTCCGCGTCGGCGATGTCGGAAAGGACCAGGGGACGGGAGTTGAATAGAACCACGACGACGCGGCAATGGTCTCCGGCCGCGTCGCGGACAGCATGGTAGAGATCGATCTGCGTCTTGGGAAGGCTGATGTTGGAGCGGCTCGCCGCCTCTCCGCCCCACTCCTGCGGTTCTCCCAGGGCGAGGACGATCACGTCCGAGCGCTTGGCGAGTTCCACCGCCTCGGCGACAGCGGCCTCGTCCACATCGAGCGGGTTGCCGGTATGCTGCGCGACGCTGAGCCATCCCTCGGAGCCATCGGCCTCTCGCAGCGCGTCGCGAAGCGTGACCGATTCCTCGCAGACGCCCTTCCACGACCAAGCTCCTAGGATGTCGTGGGACGCGGCGAACGGGCCCGCCAATGCGACGCGGCCACCTTCGTCCAACGGCAGGGTCTTTCGTTCGTTGCGCAGCAGAACGATGCTTTCGCCTGCGATTTCACGCGCTGACTGGCGGTGAGCGTCGCAAAGCGTGACCTTGGATTCCATTTCCTCGTCGACCCCACGGTACGGGTTCTCGAACAGTCCCAGGTCGTTCTTGAGTTTGAGGATCCTCATCACGGCCTCGCCGATCAAAGCTTCGTCGATGCTGCCGTTTTCGACGATCTCACGTAGATGCCGCATGTAGCAGATGGTCATCATCTCGATGTCGGTGCCCGCTTCGATGGACAGTTTCGCGGCTTCGGTTTCGTCCGCCGCGACGCCGTGCGCGATGAGTTCCTTGACCGCGCCGAAGTCGGAGATCAGCACGCCGTCGAATCCCATTTCCTCGCGCAGGATGTCGCGCATGAGGTGCTTGTTGCCGGTGGATGGGATGCCGTCGACGGTGTTGAACGAGGTCATGACCATCGCCGCGCCCGCGTCGAGGGCGGCCTTGTAGCCGGGCAGGTACATGTCGCGCAGCACTCGTTCCGACATGTCGACGGTGTTGTAGTCGCGTCCGCCCATTGCGGCGCCGTATGCGGCGAAGTGCTTGACGCATGCGGCGACGTGGTCGGTTCGTTCCCCCAGTCCCTCCGCGTCGTCTCCGCCCTGGTAGCCCTTGACCATTGCGGTGGCGAGGCGTCCGTTGAGCAGCGGATCCTCTCCCGTGGATTCAAGCACACGTCCCCAACGCGGGTCCCTCACTAGGTCGACCATCGGGGAGAACGTCACGTCGATGCCTGCTGCGGAGGCCTCGCGCGCGGACACTTCGGCCATCTTGCGCGCCGCGTCCTCGCTCCAGGAGCTGCCGAGCGCCAGTGGAATCGGGAAGATCGTGCGGCATCCGTGAATCACGTCGCCCATGAACAGGGTGGGGATGTGCAGTCGGTTGCGCTTCATGTATTCGGTTTGGATTCGTCGGCATTCGGCCGCGCCGGTGACGCCGAGGACGGTGCCGACGTTCGAGAGTTCTTCGTCGCCAAGTCCGAGCTGACTCATGGGGCCGGTGCGTTCCTCCGCTTTGTCCGAGAAGAAGTCGCCGGTGACCTGGGTCAGTTGGCCGATCTTCTCGTCCAACGTCATTTGGGAAAGTAGTTGTTCAAGCTGGTTCTGCTGCATGATATACCTCGTCGTTATCTGTTGGCCGGTTGATGCATGGTGTTGGCGGCCATGCGCCATCGGGATGGCAGCCAACACCGGTGTGCGGCGCGTCAGCCGCGGTTCGGGACGGTCACGTCGAGCACGTGCGCGCCGCCCAACGCCTCGCGGGAGATGCTGAGGCCGCCTGCGCGGTAGGGTAGTTCGATACGCTGGCCGTCAACGCTTCCATGTTCGCCGCTCACGGTCACTTCCGCAACGTCCGCGACATGGTAGCGGATCGTTCGTTTGGTTCCGAACAGGCTGATCGTGACCTCCAGACCGTCGTCATCCGTTGTGAGCACGGGGTCGAACGTCACGCGATCCGCATGGATCTGGATTCCGAGCAGGTGCTGGACGACCTGGCGCAGGTAGATGCCGGGGCCGGACGAGTAGACTCGCCAGCCGCCGCGAACGCCGACCGGGTTCGCCGCATCGTCCTTGAGTCGATCCCATTGCGCCGAAGCGGTGTAGCGGTCGGGGAAATCGGCGTCGGAGGATGCGAAGTAGCAATTGCGCTGTCGCGGTTCGCTTGTGGGAAGACGTTTGAACTGGTTGACGGGGCTGATGCGAAGCAGCTCATCGCCGATCCTTCCGCGTCCCAGCAAGCTGAGGGCTTCGGTGTAGCGGATGTGGGCGTGCGTGTACATGAGGCCGATTTCACGGCCCACGTTCGCCGCCTGTTCGCCGCGTTTGAACACGGTGGTCTCGCCGTCGTGGAATGCGGCGGGACGGTTCATCAGGCGCACGCCGTCGGGATAATGCAGGTTGTCCTCGATCAGGCCTTCGTGAAGTCGTTCCTCCTGCGGGGAGAAGAGTCCTGCGATGATCGAACGGGTCATCGGGATCAAACGGTATTTGATTCCGGTTCGGGTGTCCCTCGGATGGATGATCGGTTCGGGTTCGCCGTTCTCGTAATGGACGTAACCGGCGAGGACGTTGTCGAAGACGAACACCCGGTCGTAGACCGAACGGATGCTTTCCGACTCGGCCTTGAAATCCTTGGCCAGTTCATCGGCTCCGGCTGGCGGAAGCAGTCTTGCCAGTGCGCTCGTGGCTTGGTAGAGCAGTGCGATGGTCCAGGTCGAGGCCATGCTCTTCTTCATCTCCGCCTGGGCGGGCTGGAGCGTGTCGTCCCAGTCGCCTTCGCCGTAGCTGAACAGTTCGGTTCCCGGAACGCGGTGCGACCGGATGTAGTCGAGGGTTCGGCGCAGGTGGTCCGCGACGGTGGATTCCCCGTCGCATGGCTTGTCGTTGACGTTGTCCCAGAACGGCGCGATGTCGTCGAGCAGGGTCGCATCGCCGGTGGCGTCGAGGTATTCGCCCACGACCATCAGCGGCCATACGGGGATGTCGCCGTGGGAATCATGCTGGTAGATGGACGCGTACTGGTCGAACATGAACCATTGCGGCAGTGAGCCGTCCTCGTTCTGATGCGAGAACACTTTGCGGATGATGGTTCGCGCGGCGTCGAAATGTCCGAACGCGAGGGCCATCTCGAACGGGCCCTGGCATACGTCTCGCGTTCCCCATGCGGCTCCGGAATACTGCTCCAGACCGTGGGGGGACAGGAAATGCACCAAGGCGTTCTGAACGAACCACGGCAGGCTGAGGTTGAATTCCTCGAGCTTGTCGTCGTTGGCGATGTCGAGATCGGCGACGTACTCGGAGATGATTCGAGCGTGACGTTCCAGCTCCGCGTCAACGTCGACCGCATGGAACGCGTGCGCGGCGGCCCGCGTAGATGCGGTCGAAGCTCCGCCTTCCTCGCTGGCGGCGAAGGCGACGTGCATGCCGTGCGTGCGAGTGGCGACAAACGAGGGCATCGTCTCGGTTTCGACGTAGTTCGAATCGCCGTCGGATGTGAACGCGTATCCCAATTGCGTACAGCATTCGGCGGCCAGCGTTCCCTGCGCGGGAATCATCGTGACGCAGTTGTCCGACGATTCGAGAGCCCATTGCTCGGGATTCTCGATGTCGATGGTCATGAGCGCATCGATCTCGCACGTCGAGGTGAGCGCGATATCCATCGCCGACTCCACGGAGGAAGCCACGGTTTCGACGACGATCCGTTCGTCGCCGATCTGATACACCCAACGCGAGCCGCCGAGATCCATCACGTATGCCGACGGGACCGACAGCATACGCCATGTCTCATCGTCGCGTCCGGAGAGTCGAACGAGGATCCTGACGCCCTGGGAGCGCAGGAGGTTCAGGCTCGTGCGATGCACGGACACCAGTCGGTTCATGTTCGTGTTACCCAACACGATGTGCGAGGCGAACACGCCGGGCGCATAGGTCGTCGCAGCGAACGCCGGGACGGAGGGATCGGTGACGCCGCCGGCGAGCAGGATCTGCCCGTGCGAACGGTCGACGTTCATTTCCTTTTCACCGGAGACGACATGTCGCGCATGATCCGAGAAGTACGACAGGGTCTTGCCCTCGCCGTTCCGCTCCGGAGACGTTGCCTTTCCTCCTCCGATTGCCAGGAACGCCTGTTCGTCCAGTTCGTCGCCATTCAACGCGGGAGCCTTGGCCAGGATGGACGCGTCGTCGGGAAGCTTGATCTCGGTGGAGTCGGCGAAGTCGACTAGGTCGAGGTCAAGCCTGTCGAGGATGTTCTCGACTTTCTCGACCGTGGCGGTGCAGATGTCGCTCATTTCATTGCGGTCGTCGGCGTCGAAATGGTTGAGGATCGTCCATTGCAGGCCTTCGCCAAGAGATCGTGGCTTGGAAAGCAGGCATGCCATGCCGAATTCGAACTGGTTCGTGCGTCCGCCTCCCCAGTCAGGATCGGTGAGAGCCACGGGCTGTTCGCCAGCCCTGGCCGTGCGCCCGTAGAAGTCGAATCCGTCTGTGAGCCATGCGGACGCGCCCTCGGCAATCATCATCGTGAACGAAGGGAGCTTCGGGGCCGCCGACATGGTCTGGCGCGCGGCGAGAACCTTGCCGTACTTGTCGTCGTTCTCGACGTGGTATGCGATGTACTGGGAGATGTAGGGTTCGCTGGTCAGCGCCTGTTCGACCGGAGCCAAAGCAAGGTCCTGTGCGACGACGAGATCCCATTCATAGTCCCCCGCGCCACCGTTCGCAGACGGGTTTGCGGTCACGTTCCATGCCCACTCGTTGGAGTCGATAATGACGAGTTTGGCCGTCCAATCCACGCCGAGTCCGTTTCCGCTCCATGTCGCCGTGCCGCCGCCAAAGGAGCATCGGCTGGCGGATTCGAAGCCGGTCAGGGGAATGGACTCGATGTTCTCCCCGTCGCGGCGGCGGAGCCACACTCCGGCGATGCCGGCGTCATGGATTCCGGGGACGTACTGGGACACCTGCATGTCCCCGGACTTGATCCTAGCGACACTGCCGTTCGCGTTAATCGTGATGTCCAGATCGCCTGAGGTGATGTGATGTCGTGTGATTTCAGTCATTGCTTTTATCCTTCGTCACTGAAGTCCAGAAGTCGTTGAGCAAGGCCGCCGTGGGTTTGGGGTTCTCGCCGTTGGGACAATGGAAGGCGTTCGGGATGATCTCGTACCGGGAGTCAAGGAGTTCGGCCATACGCCGCTGCCACTCCTGGGGCCACGCCCAGTTGTCGTTCTCCCCATGGAACACCAGAACGGGAACGCCGGTTGCCTTGACTTCGAACGTTGTGTCGTGCGTGTTGGCCAGCTGGTCGATCGCGCCGATCAGCTGGTCGTGGCTCGTCCGTTCGGAGCGGATACGTAGGAAACGGTCGTTGACGTTGAGGTCCTCGTCGGGGATGCTGGCCCTGTCGGGGTTGTCCAGCCTCCATAGGTCGACTCCCGGATGGTCGAGCAGTCGCGCGCGCAGGTCGGCCTTGCGTCCGGGCCATCCGTGCGGGCCGGAGCACATGAGCGTCAAGCTGTCGAAGATGATGGGTTTTTCGATGAGCGCCGCCTGCGCGACGGTGCCTCCGAAGCTGTGTCCGAGCAGGTGGACTCGGTCCACGCCCTGGGCCTGGGCGATAATCTGCGCGATTTCGACCACGTCGCCGGCCGTTTTTTCGCGCGTGTACTCCGCACGGCCTTCGGGGGCGACGGAATCGCCCTGTCCTCGCTGGGAGATGGCCCAGACATCCCATCCGTATTCGCCCAGCAGCGGGAAGAGGTCATAGAAGTCCTCTTTGGATCCCGTGAATCCCGGGACGAACAGAACGGTGCCCTTGGATTCCCCGGTCATGGATGGTTGGTGGATGGCCGTGATCGGGCCGACGGCCGCGTGGATGACCACCGGTTCGATGGTTTCCGGCTTGGAAAGCAGGCCGAAGGCCTTGCCTTTGCCGATCAGACTTGTCGTCATTGGTTCTGCTCCGTTCCTAGTCGGGGAATCGCGTCAAGCAGACGAATCGTGTAATCGTCGGTGGGGTGCTGCAGCACCTGCGCGGTGTCGCCTCGTTCGACCACATGGCCCTTGTTGAGGACCATGATCTTGTCGGTGATGAGTCGCGCGGACAGAAGGTCGTGCGTGATGTAGAGCATGCTCACGTTTAGTCGGACGCGCAGGTCGTCCAGCAGCGCGAGGATGCCGGCTCGCAACGTCATGTCCAGCATGGAGACAGGTTCGTCGGCCACGAGCACCTTGGGATTGGATGCCAAGGCGCGGGCGATGACGACCCTCTGTCGCTGGCCGCCGGATAGCTGGTGCGGGAGCTTGGCCGCGAACGTCTCCACGGGGGTCAGACCGACGGTTTCCAACAGTTCGAGCATGCGCTTGCGAGCCGCGGCTCCGCGCAGGTTCGTGTAGTTGAGGATGGGGCGCGTCAGGGTGTATTCGACGGTGTGCAGCGGATTGAGCGCGGCGTAGGGGTCTTGGAACACCATTTGGACGTCGGCGTGCAGGGCGCGCAAGGCGCGCTTGCTTTTCATCTGGTCGATGCGCTTGTCCCCCAACGTGATCTGTCCCGTCGTAGGTCGTTCGACACCCGTGATCATCTTCGCGATGGTGGACTTGCCGGAACCCGAGGCGCCGACCAATGCCAGTGATTCGCCGGGGACGAGCGTAAAGGATACGTCGTCGACGGCCTGCACTGGTTTTTCGCCGCGCTTGCGTGCCGGATAGATCTTGGAGATGCCGGAGACGGTGATCGTCATGTCAGTGGTATCGGCGTCGGAGCCGCAGGCGCGTGTGGATTCGCGGCGTTCCAGGCCGGGGACGGAGACCTTCTCCGCGCGGGGATCGCCGTAGTGGCTCAGTAGCATCTTGGTGTAGTCATCCTGTGGGTTGCGCAGGATCTGTTCGCTGTGAGCGTCCTCCACAATCACGCCGTCGTGCATCACCATGACTCGCGTGGTGGATTCGAGCACGATGCCCAAATCATGGCTGATGAGGATGGCGGTGAAGCCTTCTTGCTTCTGCAGCTCGCGGATCGTGTTCATCACCTCGTGCTGCACCAGCACGTCGAGCGCGGTGGTCGGCTCGTCGAACACCATCAGCTTGGGTTCGAGGGACAGTGCGAGTGCGATCGCCACGCGCTGTCGCATGCCGCCGGAGAGTTCGCCCGGATATCGGTCGAGCGTGCGTTCCGGAAGTCCGACCTTGCCGATGAGCTCGAGGGAGCACTTCTCCCACTGGTCTTTCTTGACATGGCCGTGGGCCTTGTAGATGTCGATGAAGTGCTTGCGAATCGTGCGCACGGGGTTGAGGGCGTTCATGCCGGACTGCAGCACCATGGCGAAACCGCCCTGACGCTGGACTCGCAGCTGTTCGGCAGACAGCGTTGTGATGTCCTTGCCGTCGAACAGGACCCTTCCTCCTGCGATGACCGCCGACGGCGGGGAAAGGCGGGTGATGGCGAAGCCTAGGGTGGATTTTCCTGATCCGGACTCGCCCACCAGACCGACGAATTCCCCCTGTTCAATGGTGAAGTTCGCGTCCTTGACGGCGTGGACCGGGGTCTCGCCAGGCGTGGCGTAATCGATGGACAGATGGTCGATGGTCAGCAGACTCATCACTTGCTCCCTTCACGCAAACGGGGATTGCTCAGTCGGTCGACGCCGAAGTTGATAAACGTCATGGACACGGCGAGCAGGGCGATCATCAGGCCGGGGGCCAGCAGCAGGGCCCATTGTCCGGTGAGCAGAACGTTGTTGTTCTGCGCCCAGTAGATCATCGTGCCCCAGCTGACGGTGGTCGAGTCGCCCAAACCGAGGAATTCAAGGCCTGCCTCGGCGAGTGCGGCTGCGGTCGCTGCGCCGAAGAAGTTGTTGATGATCAGGGACAGCATGTTCGGGAAGATCTCGTGGAAGATAACCCTTGCGGAGCTGTCGCCGCTGAACGTAGCCGCGGTTACAAAATCGCGGGATCGCAGCGCCTGCGTCTGAGAACGCAGCACTCGGGATCCCCATGCCCAGCCGGTGAGCACGATGACCAGAATGATGACGCTCATGCCGCCGTTCTGCAGATATGTGGCGACGACGATCATCAGGGGCAGCGATGGGATGACGAGGAACAGGTTGACGATAAAGCCGACGAATTCGCCGCCGAAGGACTTGATGTATCCCCAGCTCAGGCCGACGACCACGGCGACGATGGTTGCGAGCATGCCGCCCACCAGCGCCACGAACACGGAGACCCGGCCGCCGTACATGAGCTGCGAGAACACGTCCTGCCCGTTGGCGGTGGTTCCGAGTAGGTGCTGCGCAGAGGGGGCGAGACTGCCTTCGAAGTCGTTCGCCTTGGGATCGTAGGGTGCGAGCAATGGTGCGAACACGGCGGTCAGTATGATGAGCGCCAGCAGAACGATACCGAAACGGGCCTTGGGCACGGACCAGACCGTGGCGAAGCTGCGTCCGGCGACCCTCAGTCCGCGCATCAGCGCGTTGTCGCCGTCGCCTTCCGTCTTCTTGTTGGTTGAAGCATTCATGGATGTTTCCTTGCGTTCAGTCGTCATGTCGTTCACCGCCTCGTCCTCGGGTCGAGCACGCCGTACAGCATGTCGACGATGAAGTTGGCGACGAGCACGCTGATGGTGATCATCAGGAACAGCGCCTGCATCAGCGGGTAGTCCTGGTTGGTGACTGCGAGGAACAGCAGCTGGCCGACTCCGGGATAGTTGAACACCTGTTCGACGAGCAGGGAGCCGCCCACGACGCCGCCGAGGACCATGCCGAACGAGGTCAGGTTCGGCAGCAGGGCGTTGCGCGCCGCGTACTTGAGCATGACGGTGCGGTTGCGAAGGCCGTTCGCCTGGGCGAAGGTCACGTAGTCGTCGCCCAGCGTGTTGATCATGTTGTTGCGCATGCCCATGACCCAGCCTCCGAGAGAGGTGAGCAGAATGGTCAGGGCCGGGAGGATCGCATGCTGCAGGATGTCGGCGAAGAACGCCAGGTTGAAGCCCGGCACCATTCCAGGGGAATAGGAACCCGAGGTCGGGAACAGGCCCGCCACGTATCCGAGGAAATACAGCAGCATCAGAGCGAGCCAGAACGGGGGGAACGCGGAGAGGAAGGAGCTGCTCACGCTGCCCGTGGTATCGATGGCGGAGCCACGCTTCCATGCCATGAATGCGCCGATGATCGTTCCGATGGTGAAGGAAAGAATGGTCACGATTCCGACCAGCGTCAGCGTCCAGGGCAACGCCGCGCCGATGAGGTCGGACACGTTCTGGGGGAAATTACTGTAGGAGACACCGAAGTTGAGGTGGATGATGTTGTCAAGGTATTGGATGTACTGGCTGAAGAGGTTGCCCTTGAGCACGCCCAGCTGAGCCTCGATTGCAGAGCGCATTTCCGGAGTGACCGGACCGTTCTGAGCCAGTTTAGCGACTGCCGCGTCGGCGGGAGATCCCGGCATCAGTCGCGGCAGAATGAAGTTCACGGTGATTGCCGCCCAGAGAGTGAGCAGGAACAATCCTATCTTCCCAAGAAAATAACGCACGACGCGTCCTTTCTATGATCATCTCGAGCTTATGAATGTGGGCGCCTGGCGCTGATGCCATCGGCACCCACATTGCTTGCCGTATCTGGTCTATGCCGTTCAGTTGGCTTTCTTCAGATTCGTCACCACAAGAAGCATCGAGGAGTTCCAAGTGGTCGGGGGCGCGTATGGGTTGTCTTCGCTGGGCCATCCAGTGAAGTTCTTGTCGCTGTACAGACCCCAAAGTCCGCCGTAGAACATCGTGACCACGGGCACCTCGTCGTAGACGATCTGCTGGAGCTGGTCGACGATCTCCTTCTGCTCGTCCTCGTCGGCTGCCGCGCGGAGCTGGGCGAGAAGCTGGTCAGCCTCGTCGGACTTGTAGCGTTCGAAGTTGGCGCTGGTGGAGGTGCCGACCGGGGTGGCGAATTCGCTGTTGAGCAGGTTGTTGAAGTCCTGGTACAAGCTGCCGGTGCCGCCGAAGGAGGAGACGATCAGATCGAAGTCACCGTTGTTCTGGGCCTGCGTGTAGGCGGCCGGCTGCGGCTGGGTCAGTTTGACCGTGATGCCGAGCTTGCCCAGCTGCGACTGCACGGATTGCATGCCGCGAAGCCAATCGGTGTAGCCGTTGGGCACGGTGATGTTGAGTTCGAGCTGCTTGCCGGACGCGTCGACCAGCTTGCCGTCCTTCTGCGTGTAGCCGGCCTTGGCGAAGTATTCGAGGGCCTTGTCGGTGTCCTGCTCGACCTTGCCCTGGTTCGGAATGTCCTCGTTGACCCAATCCTCCCAGTTGGGAAGAAGGAGGCCGGCCTGTGATGCTCCGTCGACGTAGCCCAGCTCGGCGTCCTTGGCGATCTTGTCGCGGTTGATGGCGTAGCTCAGGCCCTTGCGGAAGTTCACGTCGTCAAACGGCTTCTTAGTCAGGTTCGGGTAGAGGGAGACGGTGCCGCCCGGGGGGAACCAGTAGTGGTTGTGCTGCTTGTTGGCGCCGACCCAAGTCTTGTCTACGTCCGTGATGAACGAGTAGGCCCAGTCGTAGCCCTTGTTGACGATGTCCAGCTGCTTGTTGGATGCCGGGGCGACGATCTTCTCGACGGCGACCTTGTCCTTCTGCCAGTAGTTCTCGTTCTTCTTCAGCGTGTACTGGTTGGGGCCGAAGGTGTCGATGACATACGGGCCGGTGCCGACCGGGTCCTCGTTGGTCCACTTGACCGGATCGTCGACGTCCTTCCAGATGTGCTCAGGGACGATGAGCTGCTGGTTGATGATGGTCTCCGCAGGGATGTCTGCTTCCTTGAGGTGGAACGTCACGGTCGAATCGGTGGATTCGATGGTGTCGATGTGCTGCCAGACGCCCAGCGTGTCCAAGGCGGGGTTCTCCTTGACCAGGTTGAACGTGAACACTACGTCGTCGGCCGTGAAGTCTTCGCCGTCGGACCATTTGACCCCTTCTCGGATCGTGTATTCGATGGTCTGCGGATCGATGATCTTGCCTCCGGTGGCCAGGAACGGAGTCGCCTTGCCGTCGATGGCGTTGACGACCTGCAGCGGCTCGAACATGAAGTTGATGCCCTGGCGGCGTGAGGAGGAGAACGGGTTGAAGTTGCGCACGAAGGTGGGGCTGCCCGCGTCGCCGCCGTACAGGATCTGGTTGCTGGTGCTTGCGGCTTCGGTGCCGTTGGAGCCGTTGCTGCCGCCGCATGCGGCCACGCCGATCATGGTGGCCACGGCGAGTGTGGCCGCCGCGATTCGTTTGATTGTTTTACTGCGCATTTTGCTTTCCTTTCGTCTGCGCTGACTGCTGACTGCCGGCGAAGGGTTTTACCTCATTGAAACCGTTCACGCTGCGAAGCAGTAACAACAAATGTATGCGCTTACATGGTAGCTGTCAACCAAAATCCAAAAATACATCTAAGAACGCTTAAAACCCTTTGTTTTCAAGGCTTATTTGACGTTATTTTTCAACACGCCGATGATGTTAGCGCTTACTTTTTACAGTTTTACAAGTCGTGCTCTCTGACATAGAATGAAAGAAATGTAAGACCAATCAACGGATTATTTCAGTAAGAAATGAGCATTCGAACGCCCCGAAAAGCCACCGTGTACGACGTCGCCGCCGAAGCCGGCGTCTCAATCGCGACAGTGTCCCGAGCATTGCGCACGCCAGACAAAGTGCGGCCCAAAACCCGCGACATCATCAACGAGGCGATCCACAAACTCGGATACGTGCCCAGTGGAAGCGCCCAGGGACTCGCGGCGCAAAAGACCGGAAGCCTCGGGCTCTTCCTGCCGAACGTGGACGAACTCGACACCATCGAGGACTTCAACCCCGAGAACCAGGATGCCGCAACCCTTCAATTGGATCCACCCGACGAGAGGCCTCAGGCGAATTCGCTGTATCTGGACGAAGTGCTTCGAGGCTGCGAGCTGGAGTCATGGCGACAGGGAGTGTCCCTGATGGTCAACGTAAGCCTAGGCCGAGCGGACGCGGACGTCACCCAGATTGCAAACGACATGGCTGGAAAGGTCGACGGGCTGCTCGTCATGGCGCGAAGCCTGCCAGACCATGTGGTCGACTTCCTCTCCAAACGCATGCCGCTGGTGATGATAGCCGACGCCCCCACCTCGATCCCCGTGGACCTCGACCTTGTGCGAGTCAGCAACCGCAAGGGAATGAGCGCGTTGGTGTCCCACCTCATCGAATCCCACGGAGTGAAACGACTGGCCTATCTCGCGGGACCGAACGACTCCCCCGACAACCACAAGCGATACGAGGGATTCTGCGAAGCACTGCAGTCCCATGGCATGACATACGAGGCGGCCCCCATCTACCGTGGCCAATTCTCCCAGTCCATTGCATACTCCATCACCAAGGATCTGATCGCGCGCAGCACACTGCCCGAGGCGTTGGTCTGCGCCAACGATCAGATGGCATTGGGCGCATTGGAGGCCCTGGACGAAGCCAACATCGACATCCCCGGGCAGATCATCGTCACCGGTTTCGATGGCATCGACGAAACCAACATGAGCGCGCCGCGGTTGACAACGGTGAGACAGCCGATGCGAAACCTAGGACGAGCTGCGGTTCAATTGCTTATGCAAAGGATTAACAACCCCTCTGAAGGAAGCCAGTCCTTGGAACTGCCTGTCACCGTCCTCCTGCGCGAAAGCTGCGAGGGACATTTGGATCCCATCGGCTAGACGCTCCGTTCGCGGCATCCTAGATTTCCCGAAGCTTCTTGAAGGACGGCTCATATGCCCTACGCCAGATCGTCCTCGCCGCTGAAGGAATACTGGCTGCGCCCGCGATCCGCCCAGTACTGGCGCGGATTGGATAGGCCGTGCAACGTGTTCGACTTGGCGTCCGGCCAGTTCAGTCCGGCGAAGCGAGCGGCCATGCGCCTGGTCTCAAGTCCTGCGAATTGGTTGTCGGCGATGTGCGCGCAGATGGTGCTGGTGTAGTTGCCTTGGCGTGCGCGTCCCTTGTGGTGTGCGACGAGTCGGGCGAGCATCGCAGGCGTTGTGTTGGGATTGTGGGCGATGCCGAGGTCGGTTTCTGGATCGTTCTTGTCGAGCCATGTGACGAGAGTCGGTATGTCCATCTGCGGGTTGGCTGCGGCCTTGCGGCGCAGGTAATCGTTTTGTTCGGCCTTCGCGCGGATCGCGTCCACGCCCGTCGGTCCGAGGTTCGGGTTGGCTGCGGCCGCTTCGATCATGAAGCTGTCGTCGCTTTGCGCGGCTTTGTCGGCCAAATCACCCGGGCAACGCTCGTTGCCGATGGCATCGCGTTTCGTGTACGGGTCGACGCTTGTCTCCACGACGCTACGGATTGTCTCTTCTCCGCAATCGGGGTTCTTCAATGCGGCCTGTTTCACGGTTTCGTCCTTGCAGGAGCGGACAGTGGCAGCGAGCGTGGCGTCATGAGCGTTGGGACTGTAGGCGATGGCGCGTTTCACCGCGTAGTCGCGGCTCGTGGCGTTGAGGTAGTCGAGCGTCTTGTCATCGGCGGCGGGGTTCTTGGCCATGCATACGGCGAACGATGCGCGGCGTTTGGCCGGATACTCGGGGTCGCGCAACGCGGCGAACGCCCGTTCGCGCATATCGTCGTCCCCGAGAGTGCGTGGGTTCATGCAGGTGCCGGCGATGACATGCCACGTCCCTCGCTGCCCTTGGGATACCGGGCGAGCAGGACCATTGCAGCCTACCATGGTGTCCCTATAGCGCCTCGTCGGCGAGCTGCTGGGCCGCGTCGATGAGCGCCGGCGCTTCGTGATCGGCGACCATGATGACGGTGGCGGTTTCTATGTCGCTGCGAACATCCATGAACGCCTCCTTTCTTTGCTTCAGTATTGCATTACTTCAGTGCCATGGTGTTGATTCACTGTGTTGCCATAGTGCTTCCGTCATGAGAGGAATCCGTCACGTCTCAATTGGTTGAGTTTCGCCGTGCTGGACGTTGATTTCAGTACCGAATGACCGCTGTCGTCCAGTCCGAGCCAAACCAATCGTCGGTTGCACAGAATCCGGAAGACAATGGCGGCGGAGAGGTTTTCGCTCCGGTCAGGTCGGCAAGCTCGGTCATCGCATAGAGGCAGCATGGACCAATCAGGCTCATTGCCGTTCTCCGAACATGAGACGCAGGGGCGGCCGCTTGCCCTGCTTCCAGTCGCGCACGGCCCACTCGTGCATGGCGCGCACCGTGTCGCGTGCTCCGTCCGCGTCGAGCTTGCGCAGGATCACGAAACCCCGGTAGCCGCAGCAGCCGCATTCCTTTCTGGTTTTGGCGCTGTTGCCCGCCCACATCCAGTGGACCGGATGCCCGCAGCGGGGGCATACGCCCACGGTCTTCGAATCCATGGCCATGGTCACGCCCCTTTCGAATCCAGGTAGACTCGCAGCGCCTCGTCGATCACATCCTGCATGCGCAGCCCGTTCGAGAACGCGTACACCTTGATGCGGTTGCGCACCGAGGAATGCAGGCGCATGGACGTCATCATCCACGGATCCTCGGTCTCAGACATAGCCGGTTCCTCGCGGAACACGTCGCCGATGCCCCTGACCTCGCGCGTTGCGGCGGTGGGCGCGAAACCCTTCATGTTCTTCATTTCAATCCCTCCAGATAGTTCATTTCGACGATCACGAGCAGCACGACGAACAGGATCGCCATCAAGCGGCTCAACCACATGTAGGCCCGCTCGTCCATGCCCGGTCAAAGCCTCGCGAGCACGAAGCCGAGCAACCAGCCGGCAGCGATCCAGCAGATGAACAGGACCACGAGACGGGCAACCAGTCCGATGAGAATGCTCGTGACAGCGCCTCCACGAGTTCGGCCCACACGTCGGCACACTCCCAGAGTTTCGAAGGAGCGGCCATGAAACTGCACACGATGTCCTGCCGGTGACAAACCACCGCACCGAACCGCGCGACGCCTTCCGCATCCAACGCGTCGATCGTGGCCCTGCATGCAAGGGTCCTCAGATCAGCGTCGAGCACGAGCACGCAATGGGGTTTGTCCTTGATGGAGCGGTCCCATTTGAATGTCTGCTGGAGATCCAACGGGGTGAGACTCGTTGGAATGATCACGAAATCCGCGACCCGGCATGCCTCGTCCAGCGCCGCGCCCGACGGCGGGGTGTCCACCAGGATCAGACCTGACGGCCTGCACTTGCCCAACCGGCTCAAAGTAGCGCTGTTCGCGGAATCGACCCGGTATCCAATGCTCACGCCCTGGCCCTCAGCATCGAGCGCCCACTGGGTGACGCTGGATTGGGGATCCGCGTCCAATACCATCACTTCGAGGTCTGGATCCCTGAGTTTGGCCGCCTGAGCCAGATACATTGCCGACGTGGTCTTGCCCATGCCACCCTTCGCATTAGCGATCGTGATGATCATTGTCATCCTCCAATTACCATTTCAATGAATTCCTGAAGTATTGAGTTAATGAAGTATTCGCAGCCATGGGAGCGGGACCGGCGATCCCGTTCCCTACGACTCAGTCTCTCAGAGCGGTTTTGAAAGGCTGTCTGCATTACTCATGCGGTCTCCGCCATCCCCGTCTGGCGTTGCTGTTTGCGGCGCTGCCAGTCCTTGGCCCACTGTGTTTTCGAGTCGCCCGCCTGATGGGTCTCGGCGGGATGCCACAGCATGTCGGCCATGTTCGGATTCTGCCGTTCGATCACGGCGCAATAGGCTTCACGTCTGTACATGGTTCAGCTCCTCTCCCACGGTGATCGATGTCAAGGCCGGATCCAACTGCGAATACTGGCGTGCGCATTTGGCGGCCGCCTTCATGTCGGTAGCGTGTCCGAGCTTTGCGTTGCGCCAGTAGACCCGTCTGATGACCCACATCAGGTCGGGATGCCGGTCAAGGCACGGGTTGGCGAGGATGAAGTCACCGAAACTGGCTTCGCTGCATTCGTCGAGCGTCTTGGCTCTCATGCGGTCACCTCCAGATCCGATGGTTCGTGTTTGGTTTCCAGTTCGACCGCGTCAGCGGCCAGTCCGGGCTCCACGCCCTCGTTGAGCAGTTCGGCGACCCTTTCGCACGCGATCATCCACTCGCTCGGGGCGACCCCGTCCCTCTCGTAACTGAACTTGGCCTCTCAGCCGGCGAGGGCGGCCTTGACGTGCTCGCAGGAGCCGTGGTGCCGACACACGGGCACCGGTGCGGCCTTGGCTTCGACGGGCTTGGGGATCCACGGCTGCGCCGGGATATCAGGTTCCGCAGGTTCGCTGGTATCGCTTACTCGTCGGCGTGCGGGGCATGCCTGGTCGACGAGCATGTCGTTGCGGATCCGGTCGAAACGTTTGGCCAGATCCCGGCCGGCCATGACCTGACGCAACCAGAAATCACGCTCAGGCAGGTAGGCGATCGCCTCCAGCACGAGGGCCATCGGGGATTCGCTGCCGTTGGCGGCCAGGCGGTCGAGCAGATTCGCCACGGCTTTGCGGTCCGCCGGCGTGGCCTTGGGGGCTTCGAGCCCCAGACCGGTGCGGGCATCGGCAAGAGCGTCAAGCGCATCGTCCGCGCTGTCCTCCGCATGGTTGACGGGTTTGCCGGTTTCCTCGCATGGCTCCGAGATCGGTCCGCCGTCGGCGCTAGGGGTGTTTGTCGTGGCTGATGATTCCGGTGGGAAAGCCCCGTAGGGGCTAAAGGGTATTTGTTTGTTTATTTGTTTCTTATATAGACCTGTCACTGGTGACACCTCAGACCTGTCGCCAATGACAGGTCTGGAATCCTCGGAAGCGGGATTCACACGCGTAGGGGTGTCATTCTGACAGGTCTCGGATTCGTTGGATTCCTGCGGTTTTCGAGAGATGTCATTGTGGCACCCCTGTTTTCTGGGATTCTGGTCGACGCGCAGTCCCCTGGCTTCGCGTTCGGCCCTGGCCTGTCGCCCGGGTTTGGCGCCACGTGTTCGAGTCGAACTCCCATGCAGCACTCCCACACGACCGACCGGTACGCCTTGGGCACTCATTGTCGGTTCTCATCCCATTGAGCCAGCCTCTGGTCGCCGCGGCGGATCGTGCCACACTGTTCCAACGTCTTCAACGCGCGACGCACACTCGATTCGGAGCAGTGCACCTCGAGGCTCAGGGTCTCCACGGTGGGCCATGCGCTGCGCCCGTCGGGACCGCAGCGGTCAGCGAGGGCGAGCAGTATGAGGCGACTGTTGGGGGGCAGATGGCCTCCCTCAGCGCCCAGTTCGTGCACTGCCTGTTTATGCTCAATGTTCTTTAGGTAGAAACGTCATGGTGTTTTCCGCTTGATGTGCGGCTGGTTTTCCGCAGGATAGTCAGTTCTCCGATATCGCGGGAGACGTGGGTTCGCTCTGCCTGTTGGATTCCCGGGTTGCAAACCATAAACGCAACCATGGGGCCGGTTGCCGCCGGCCCCGGGGAAGGAAAGGGCAGTGACGATACCCATGTCCGAACAGCAAGATATCAGGTCTCGCGACGATCTTCGGGCACATCGGCGGGGTGCCGCGCACGCTGGCGGTCGACAACGCTTCCGGCGCCGGCCGCCGGGATGCCAGGGGCGAGGCGGCCCTGTCCCGCGTGTTCGAGGCGTTCGTCGGCCATTGCCGGCTGGACGTGCGTTTCCGCAACCCGTATTCCGGCAGCGGGAAGGGCGGCGTGGAGGACGCGGTCGGGTTCCTTCGCCGCGACCTCATGGTCCCGCCCATGGAGGCCGAGACCCGCGAACGGCTCACACGCCTGATGCCCGCGAAACGCGACGGGCTGGGCAGGTCGATCCGCTACCGCACGCCGGATCCGATCGACATGATGTTCGCCGACGACGTGAAGTCATTGCGCCCGTTGCCCTCGCGCCGGTTCGACGCGGTCCGGTGGGAGACCCGCAAGGCCGACAAGTACGGGTACGCTGACATCGACGGCAACCGCTACCAGATCGGGGCGAACATGCACGGCGGGCGGGTGGACGTGGCCATCCGCGCCGCCAGAGTCGCCGTCAAGGACGAAGCGGGGCGCGCCATCGCCGAACTCGACTCCAGGGACAAAGCCAAACGACTGCGATTGCTCAAGGCCGCGGGATTCCCCGCCGACAAAACCCTCGAGAACTACGACTGGACCGGCCTGACCATGCCCGCCGACTGGGGCAGACACCAGCCAACAAGCCCGGATTTCATCGACCGGCACGAGGACCCCGTGCTCTACGGACCCGTCGGCACCGGCAAAACCCACCTCGCCATCGCCATCGGACGAGCCGCATGCCAAGATAAAATCCCCGTTCGATCCTTCACCGTCTCAAGCCTGGTCATGCGATTGCGCCGCGCCAAACGGGACAACCGGCTCGACGGGGAACTCGCGCAGATCGGCAAAGCCCGGCTCATCATCCTCGACGAGCTCGGCTACCCACCCATCGACGAGGAAGGCAGCCGGCTCCTGTTCCAGGCCATATCCGATTCCTACGAGACAAGAAGCATCATCTACACCACCGACATCGAGTCCGGCGGATGGGGACGCGTGTTCGGCGACCCGAACATGGCCGCCGCGGTCATCGACCGCACCGTCCGCCACGGACGGATCATCCGCTTCCAGGGCGAAAGCTACCGCAGCCGAAACGCCCTCATGACCAAATAGACCAACCAAAACAAAACACAAGCAGCGGGCGAACCGCAACGATGCCCATCCTGCGGGAAACCCGCCGCACATCCCACGGAAAACAACATGACGATTTTGCTGGCGGAAACTTGACAAAACACACACTGCCAGCTCATCGAAGCACCTCCGGATTGATTTCAATGGACATCAATTCCCCGTCCATGTCATGCCCGTGGACGGCGGGACGAATCAGGTTCAGGGCTCTCAGGCCCGCCAACGCCTCGACCACGTATTCGGCCGACAGTTCGCTCCACTCGGACAGTTCGCTAAGGCTCACGTCCACACGCCCGCCCGGTTCGATCGGATCGACATGGCATACCAAGGCGACCAGCACGAGCTTCATCGCGGGATCCGAGCAACGCGCCCTCCATGCGCGACGCACATCCATGGGAGCCCGACCCAGGGCGGGGAACGCCGTGTGGAGGTAGTTGTCGAGGTCGCGGCATTGCGTTGTGTCCAAGGAGAACGTTTCGCGTGGCGTGTCCAATGACATGCGGCGACCGTAGGAGATGTCGCCTACGCCGAACCTCACCTCGCTCATCAGGAAATCACCGAAACGGAACGCCAGTTTGCCGGGATCCGACGCACCGGTACGATCACTAGACATCATGATTCGATCCCTTTCCCTCGGATATGTTTGACAAAGCGTGCTTGACATGAGTTGAAGCCATGTCCCGTTCCAGCAGGCGGCCGATCTCGATGCCCAAGGCGATGCTTTCCGACAGCACCGGCGATGGCATGTCGATCATTCCAGCCATGCGCATCAGCTCCCCCAGATCCATGCGACTGGGACGGCGAGCAGTATTGACGCTCATCGCTCCTCCCCTCTCGATTCCCGCATTCCGGCGGGGTTGCAATTATGTTGGATGCGTTCGCGGTCGCTTCTTGCCTTGGTAACGGGCATGCCCGTCATGACGCTCAGATAGAAATCCTGGCTGCCATCGCACAGAGCGGAAAGGAACAACGAATAAAGTCCCTTGGCTATGCGTTGACTGGTCATGCTTGTCTCCCCTGTTCGTCTTCGAGTTGACGGATGCGTGATTCGAGCGCGTTCAACCGTTCGGTTTGCGCGAGGAACAAGCTCATGGGAACCAGGCTCTCCGCGACTTCATCGGCTTGAAGATCGGTGATGTGGTGACGGTCCCGCCACCGGGCTACGCAACGTTTGATCCGTTTGCTGCCGATTATCTCGGGGCCGAGACCTGCTTTACGGAACAGGGCCGTGGGGCTGTCTCCCCCCATGCCAACTGCTGATGACGTGGCGCTTGAACTCCTCCGAGTAGTAGATGCGCCCCGCGTCACGATCGATGTGGTCTATGGCTTCCAGGGATTCCAACAGACTTGCCGTTTGTTCGGTGAACCCTTTCACGAGGCCACCTCCAGGGAGATAAGATCCTCGTGCATGCAACACAGGAATCGGGCAGCCTCTCGCCTGCGATCGGCCCTGGCGATCACCACGACATCAGCGGCCAGCACCATGAAACCGACTAGAAGCAGTGGCGGCGATGCGAACACGGTCACCGCGAACACCGTGCCCACGGCGGCGACTGCCAGCACGCCAAGCATCATGGACTCGACGTTCTCGCAACGATTCTCAACGGACTCCCAGTAACGGGCCTGCACATCATGACCAAACACGTTCATCGCACGCCTCCAGCCGGATGCATGGAAACATCAATCACGCGCACGCCGAAGGCGAATCGCCAATCATCGTCGCCGTCGGACATCATGGGCACGAAACCCTGGTCGAACACGAACGGGCGATCCGGGTCGATCGTCAGACCGATGACACGCCCGTAGCAGGTGGCCTTTCCGGCCGTATACACCCGTTATCTATTTGTAAGTGCAGCATCCTTGTTCGCGGCTGATTCTAGCAGTTCGTCGGCGAAATACGTGGCCATGCCCGGTTCGTCGCGCAGCTCGGCGTGCCGGGCGAACTCGGTGCCGTCGTCATGCGTCGCTCCGGTGCGGGCGGCGGCCGGCAGCCGGGAGAACATGGCCTCCTGCGCCGCCACGCTCGCGGCGGCGGTCTCGTCGGGCACGATCGCGGCCATGGGGAAACGGGCGCGCCGCCCGACCTCGGTGCGCAGGCTGCAGCCCGCGCCGATGACGCCGTCGGCCTCCCGCTCGCCGAAACGGCTCCCGTCGTCCTGCCCGTATGGGCGTTCGCAGATCGACGTGCGCAACGGGACGCGGCCGCGGCCCGCACGCCCGCCGCCGGCCTTGCGCCTGCGCCGGCGGCCGCGCGGCAGCGCGTCACGGGGCCGCCCGGATTGTGTCTGTTCAATAGAAAGTGGGCCGTGTGAGCGTGTGGAAAGTCTCCAGATGAGCGGCAGGTTTTAGTCCATTTCAGCGTGTGGCGAGAAATGAACACCGGCCCGTCCTGCCCGTACTAGTTTCCCGAGTCGGAAGCAAACCATTCGGTTTCTCGGGAAAGGAAAGGAATGACGGTACCGGTGTCCGTACAACAACGTATCAGGGTGCTTGACGCGCATGGCGTGTCATGGAGAAGCATCGCAAAAGAGGTGGGCGTGGCCCGCGACACGGTCGCGAAATACGCCGGGAGGGAGGATTGCTCTCCCAAGCCGGAGCACTCCGCATCGAGGCCGTCGAAGCTCGACCCGTTCAAGGCGACGGTCGACGGGTGGCTGGAGGCGGACCGGTTCATGCCGCGCAAGCAGCGGCACACCGCCAAGCGCGTGTACGACCGGCTCGTTTCGGAGAGGGGCTACGGGGGCGCGTACTCGTCGGTGCAACGGTATGTGAAGCGTTGGCGCGAGGAGCATCGGCTCCCGTCGGACGGGTATCTGGAGCTCGAGTGGCATCCGGGCGAGGCGCAGGTCGATTTCGGCATGGCGCGGGCCGTGGTCGGCGGGGACCGGGTCGACGTGCATTGCCTGGTCGTGACGTTCCCGTATTCGAACATGCGCTACTGCGCGGCCCTGCCCGGGGAGAACGCGGAATGCGTGTGCGCGGGACTGCGCACGGTGTTCGAGCACATAGGCGCGGTCCCCCTGACGCTGGTGCTCGACAACGCCACCGGCGCCGGTCACCGGGTCGCGTGGGACAGGGTCAGCATCGTCAAGGTGTTCGAACTGTTCGTGGAGCATTACCGGCTGGAGACCAGGTTCTGCAATCCGAACTCGGGCAATGAGAAGGGCAGCGTGGAGAACGCGGTCGGGTTCCTGCGCCGCAACATCATGGTGCCCCTGCTCAACGCGGAGTCCTACGCCCAGTTGACCCGGTACATGCTGGAGCGGTGCGACGCGATGGCCAAGGAGACGCATTACCGCAAGGGCGCGCCGATCGGCGGACTGTTCGCCGAGGAGAAGGCGGAGATGCAGCCCCTGCCGTCCAAGCCCTACGACGCGATCCGCTGGGAGGTCAGGAAGGCCGACAAGGACGGGCGCGTGCAGGTCGACGGCAACCATTACCTCGCCGGACCCTCGTGGCGCGGCTGGACGTTGGACGTCGCCCTTCGCGCGTTCGACGTGACGATCCGCACCCAGGACGGGCGCACCTGCGCCAGGCTGCCGCGCGTGTACGGGGATTCGCCTGCCACTATCCGCGACCCCGCCACGCTCCTGCCCGCACTGGGCCGCAAGACCAACGCATGGCCCGATTCCACCATCCGCGATGATTTTCCCGACAAACTGCGTCTGGCGATCGACCGGATGGACGCCAAGGCGCGCAGGAACGCGTTCCGGCTCATCTCCAGAACGAGCGACGCGTGCGGGTTCGAGCCGGCCGTCGAGGCTGGTGAGCATCTGGTCGAACAGGGGCACCCGCTCGACGAGGCGAGCCTGACCACCATGGCACGGCGCATCGCCTCCGGCGAGAAGCCATACGAGCAGACCGCACCCGACCTGACCGGATACGACGTGTTCATGCAGCCTCGTGGGACGCGGGAAAGGAAGGAGGCGTAAACATGGGGATCCACCGCCCACCGGTCGTCATGCCCGACATGAAACGCCGCCGCGCGTCCACCGGCGAGAAGATCGAAACGATCATGAACCTCGCGCGCCGGTTGCCCCTGACCCGCCAGATCCTCGCCGACCAGCTCGCCAACGCCACGCCAACCCAGATGGAGTTCGTGGAGGAATGGATGAATGCCGAACTCGAATCCCGGGAACGCTCCAAACGCTCCCGGCTCCTGAAACAGGCCGGATTCCCCGCCGACAAGGAACTCGACGGCTACGACTGGACCCCGATCCGCTTCCCCGTCGACTACGGAAGACAGCGGATCGAATCCCTGGAATTCATCAGCGGCCACGAGGACCTCGTCCTGTTCGGGCCTCCCGGCACCGGCAAGACCCACCTCGCCATCGCGCTTGGCAGGAACGCATGCCGCAGGGGCATGCCCGTGCGCTACCACACGGCCGCAAGCCTGGTCATGCGGCTCCTACGCGCCCAGACGGACAATCGGCTCGACCGGGAACTCGCCATGATCGGCAGAACCCCGCTCCTGATCATCGACGAACTCGGCTACGTGCCCATCGACGAGGAAGGCAGCAGGCTCCTGTTCCAGGTCGTCACCAACGCGTACGAGACCCAGAGCATCATCTACACCACCAACATCGAGTTCTCCGGATGGGGCAGGATCTTCGGCGACCCCAACATGGCCGCCGCGATCATCGACCGCACCGTCCACCACGGCAGGATGATCAGATTCGAGGGCGAGTCCTGGCGCAAGACCCACGCCCTCATGCAATAACCGACAACCCACAGGACTGGCCAAAGCCGAAACGGCCTAAAAACAACCGCTCAAACGGACTAAAAGAAACGCCGAAACGGCCCACAAAAATTTGACAAAACACAACGCCCCTCCGCTCCAGCGCGGCCTTGATCTTTCCGGCGCCGCAGCGCTCATGGCCGTCGCGCCGGACCGCGCGCACGTCGCCGGCGATCGGGTCCACCCGCTCGGCTTCGGGATGTTCGATCATCCAGTAGTAGGTGGAGCGGGGAACGCCCGGCATCCCGCATCGCGCCGATATCGGGCAGCGGGAGGCGCTGGCCCGTATCACTGCTACTTTCGTGCGAATACCGGCGCCGCTCGTTCTGAAACGTCCACCTCCATCTCCAACTGCCTGTTGCGCTTGCGCAGCTCGACCGGCTCGTTCCGCTCAGGGGTGCGGTTGTCCGTGGCCCGGGTGGAGCCGCTGTCGCGGAGGCCCTGGACCCAACGGCGCAGCGTGGAATGCGAGATGTCGTACTCGTCCTTGATCTCGCGCGCCGGCTTGCCGTTCTCGTAAAGCCGCACGATCTGCCGTTTGAACGCCTCGTCGTAGTGGCGGGGACGCTTCGGGTCGGCCATCGTCGGCCTCCAATCCCACGTCAATCGTCCCTCATCGGACTGTCTAATACATTGTAGCCAATCCATTCGTCGGCCCGCTTCTGCTGCATGCCGCCCAGCACCAGTTCGATCGCCTTGGTCCTCGTCTCCAGCGGGATGATGGGTTTCGCCATATGGCCGGCATACTGGGGATCCTTTGTCAGCCAGCGTTCCAGGCACTGTCTGGTCGGGTATCCTAGGTGCTTCATGACCTGGTCCGTGGTCATCGGTGTGGTGAAGTACAGGTCCACCGCGCGCTGTCGTTCCTCGGGGCTGAACATGTGATAATCCTTTCGTTCGGTCTCCAAGAAAACGTCCGCAGCCCCTTATCAATCGTATGTCTGATAGTCGTTGGAATTCTTGTAGTTGAAGTGCTTGCGTACACGGGAGCCATATCTATCAAGCATTTTTTTGGTTTCTGTCGACCGGAAATGAGATTTCTGGAATTGCTTGGAATCGGTCGGCACTATCGGAGCTACCTTTGTTGCTTTATTCGATTTTAATCTAAAGGAGATTAGAGAGAAACAACCCGTTATCTATTTGTAAGTGCAGCATCCTTGTTCTCGGCTGATTCTAGCAGTTCGTCGGCGAATGCCTCGGCGGGGGTGCGGTAGCCGAGCACTCGCATGGGCCTGTTGTCGGTTTCGTCGACGATCTCCTGCAGTTCGCGTGCCATAGAGGGGGCGACGGGCGTGCGTTTGGGCAGGCAGCGGCGGATCATGCCGTTCCTCTTCCGACAGGTGCGAATACACTTGGCCCAAGGTGCAACACCCCTTCGTTTGGTTATCTGGACAATCTCCAATCTAACGGGTGCTGCACTTTCAATTAGACAACGGGCGTATGCGCACTCTTTATCGGCATGATAGAGAGTGGCGAATTGTGATTCTCGCAATCTAAAGGGAATTGATGTTGTTTTTTCCTCCTCGATTCATTATTGTGCAGACAGCCCATATGAACAGTGGAATTGCATAGAATGCGTATGATTCAAACTGAATATATAGGTATGCGAGAAGAATGAACCAGCATATGTTCCGTCGGCTCCATCCATGATGGACCGCTACGTGTGCTAATACCAAGAGCAAGAAGGCCAAAAAGCAAAATAGACCAAATTCGGTAATGAAGCTGGCATAGATGCTCATTGTGAAAGTATCCGCTGGGGGATTTGCTAAACCATCGATTTCGGTATTGGGCGCACCGCCATGGGCGTCATACCATTGGCGGGCACCGGCGTAACCAGTACGCACTGCATTAGAGATATTGCCTGCGCCCCATCCAAACATGAAGTGAGATAGATCATGTTTCCATGACCACATGGGAGCGAGCATATGGAAGATTCTTGCACTCATCGATCCGTCACCAGCAAGTAATCCATTGGTGGCTAAAGAGTTTAGACGCGGATTGATGATAATTGCGCTCAATCCACCTGCTCCAAGAAGTCCTAAAGCACCGACGAACCCAGCTGTTACCTTACGTGAGTGGAAGTTGATTGTCGCTATCAGCCAGATAAATGTAGCTACCACTGTATCCAGTATGATTCGGGTGCCGGAGCCCATCGCAATTGCTCCAGCGGCAAATATCGGTATCAATATGCCAATCTTGCGGTCGCGGGTCAGCCAGAAAACTGGCAGGAGTACGCCGAACAGATGCATGCCGATATAGCTAGGTTCTGCGAACATGAATTGAGGACGAAAGCTCGCATAGTTTCTATATAGAGCACCCCAAAAATATGCTCGTACTGGCTGCCAGTTCAGATGTCGTTCTAAAGCGATATATTGCAGTATCCCAATGAGGAATGCCACTACATATGCGGTGAATAGCGTAGTTAACAATGTTCGTACAAGTACACGTTTAATGCGGATCGCGATGTCGAGCGAAGCCAAGCACGCCAGCCCTAACAATATGGAGATGAATGACTTTGCGGTTGCGCTGGCGTGTATTCCATATGACTGCCAGCCGTATACGGATGTGAGCACTAGTAGCAGGGGAAAGAGGAAGAACGGCAGGAAGCGGCGTGCGGTATCGCGCAAGTATCGCCAGTTGATGATTGTGTACAGGGTGAACAACCAGGGGGAGATTGGCGTCCAATAGGGGAGTGGAATGCCAATTTTTGTGCCATCAAATGGCAGCATGGCCACTGCGGCAAACATTAACATGTCTGATGGGGTGATGGTGATACGAGTCAGCGTCTCGGTCATTGCCCCACGCTGTAGCGCGGGGCAATGACCGGAGTTTCTGCGTTTTTCTTGAACTGACTTGTTGCCGAGCTGCGTATTGTTCAGTGTGGGCATACTTGGTTCCCTCCCATATCCTCCGTGAGAACTGTACCAGTTGCATGTGTGGGTGAGGTGATGGGGGGTTCGGTCAACCGTTCACTTTCATGAAGCACTTTTAAACTCCCACCAAGTAATTGGCAGTCGCTTACAAAAACTGAATAATCTATGGGCCAATCAGCCGTTTAGATCCTCTCCGTGGGGCTGGTGCATGTATTGTTCAACCCAAGCCATGCTGGTTTTTTGGAAATTAAAAGCCTGAATTATCATTAATTCGAAATCCAGGCTTTTACAGTATTCGTATAATCGCGAATTAAGCAGAAATCACTCAGCCTTCTTGCGGCCGCGGCGCTTCATGGTGCCGGCAGTGGCGTTTGCGACATCAAAAATCACGGTCTTGTCTTCCGGGTAAGCAGTGCCGTTGACGGAGGCGAAAGAGACCTCGCCTTCTGGAGCTTCGACAAGCGTGAAATACTTGGAAATTGCTTCAACAAGCACAGCATTCTTGATACTTACAGACGTAGTCTGCTTGCCCTCACCCTTGCTGAATTTCATGGCATTATCCGCCTTAGCGGTAGTCGGCGTGACGGCAATTTGTCTGGTTTTATCGTTAATAAGGATCTTAACTTGTGCTGGAAAATTCAGCACTTCTGCGGTGGCCTTATTGAAACGTACAACGGAATCGGTAACGGTCATTACCGTTTTGCCAACGGGCTTAACTAGCTGAACTTCTTCGAATCCTTGAAGCAAGGATGCCATAATATACTCCTTCACACTGCATAAATATTATTGACAATTTTGATTGTAATGAATGATAATTGGAATTACAATTTTATATATCACATTCTCAATTTCAATTCATAATATGGAATAGGGAAATAGTGCTGTCGCAAAATATTTAGTGAGAATACATTGTGATTGCGATTGTGTACGGTTATTCTGCAGTCGTATCAAGGGTTTTGGTCATTGTTCACAAGGATACAAAAGCTCGAGAAGTTCCCCGGTAGGTGCTAAATTATAGACCATCTGTGAGAATTTTCCGAAGAGGTAAGGAAGAACATTGACCATCGCTGATTTGCTGCAGATTGTTCGCAAGCATCTCGCGTCTGCGATTATCTCGTTCGTGGTGGTGTTTGCTGCAGTCGCAGCTGTCACGTTCATCATGCCGCCGAAGTACACGGCTACGGCTGAAGTGTTCGCCACGTATGCCGGTCAGTCCGGCGAGACGCAGACCACCAACGATATGAGCTCGGGTGCCAATTATTTGAACACCCAGATCAAGACGTATCCGGAACTGGTGAAGACCGAAGCCGTGCTCCAGCCCGTCATTAAGGACCTCGGTCTGGATATGACCACGACCGATCTTGCCGATGTGGTGACCGCTACGAACCCCACGAACACGTTCATGGTGGATATCTCGGCGGAAGTCGGCGATCCGCAGCAAGCGGCCGACATCGCCAACAGCGTGGCGAAGAACCTCTCCGATCAGATTTCTTCCGACCTGTACAACAACTCCTCTTCCAGCGGCTCTCCCATCAAGCTCACGGTAGTGCAGAGTGCTCAGACTCCTACCGGGCAGAGCTCCCCGAACATTCCGCTGTATCTGGCCATGGGCCTGATTCTCGGCCTCATCGTAGGCATTGGCGTTGCCCTGCTGAAGGACATCCTCAACCCCAAGGTGGACTCCACCGATGATGTGCGTGAGCTGACCCACGCCTCTTCGCTGGGTACTGTGCCTCAGGCTTCGATTCTTGACGACAGCCGCCCGGTCGTGGTTGCTCAGCCGGCCGGTAGCGAGGCCGAGGAATTCCGTCGTATCCGCACGAACCTTTCGTTCCTTACCACCACCGCCACGCAGGGTCATGGCCGACTGCTGGTCATCACCTCCACTGATCCGTCCGAAGGTAAGACCACGGTTTCCGCCAATGTTGCCGTGGCTCTCGCCGAGGAAGGCAAGAGTGTGCTGCTTATCGACGCCGATCTGCGCCACCCGTCCGTGGCTCACAAGCTCGGCATTGAAGGTCACGTGGGCCTGTCTCACGTGCTGTCTCGTCAGGCGTCCCCGGCCGATGTCATTCAGAAGTATTGGAAGCCGAACCTGCACATCATGCCTGCCGGCAAGCGCCCGGCTAACGCCAGCATCTTGCTGAACTCCGATCTCATGAAGGAAATGGTCGAGCAGGCCCTCACCCAGTACGATTACGTGATTATCGATACTGCTCCGCTGTCCGTGGCCGGCGACGCCACCGTGTTCGGGCGTATGGCTGGCGGTCTGGTGCTTGTGACTGGTAAGGGCGTAGTGGAGAAGAAGGAGCTGGAGAACACCGCTACGGCTCTGCAGGCCGCTGAAGTGCCGATTCTCGGCTTCATCTTCAACTTCGCTGATCCGAAGAAGATACACTCGAAGAACTATTATTACTACTATTACGAGGACGGCAACAAGCGCAGCTCTCATAAGGGTGCCAAGAGCAAGGGCGAGAAGAAAGCCCGCAAGTAATAGTTTGGCGTTTGCCGATCGCCTTGCAATATGAACCGTGCGGTACTTCTGTGCCGCACGGTTTACTGTTATAAGACTGAGTTGTTGGATTTATGGTGCTGGCTGTATATCGAATAGTAAAGAATTGTGACATTCTTGAATACCAGCTGGCACGCTCGGCATAGGGCTGGATAAACTGACAGTTTGGAATGACTTCAATGATGCAAAGGAATGAGAAGAGCATGGGAGCAGACGAACGCCCTGAACCGAACGCGGAATCTGGTTCCTCTACGTCGCCGGCTCGCGGTGACATCGTCGATACCTTCTGGGATATACCGCCCATCTCGTTCGACGAGAACGACGGCGGTATTACGCAGGATGACAATGGTACGGGGACTGTTGCGGGTGGCGTTCAGTCCGTCTTCCCCAGCTTTGACGAAGTATTGGAATGGCCTACTGCGAGTGCGGCGAATACTGCTGGCGATGCCTCTTCCCCTTCCGATGCTGTGGCTACTGCCCCGATGACTTTTGCGGCACCTGATACTGCGGAAAGTGCTCAGTCGCCTCAGCAGGATAATAATGCGACGCTGCCGCTTTTCGCGCCGATTTCTGATGACAAGCCGCAACGTGATAGTGCCATAGACGATTTGAACATCGACTTCAGTGCCATTGAACAGAACCCTGAGCCGGTGGAGGAGCCGGAAGAAGACCGTGTGGCAGAGACTCCTCGCGGCGGTAAGGGCGGCAAGAAGAGGACCAAGGGCATTATCATTTCGGTGATTATTGCGCTGGTGGTGATTGCAGCGATCATTGGTGGTGTATGGTACTGGCGTTTCAGCGAGCAGCGTCAGGAAAGCCATCGGCTGCATCAGGATGCGTTGACAGCATGTACTGAGGCCGTGGGCCAGAATTCCACCGCTCAGAAGACGCTGACCAAGGCGTTGGCCGACGCCAAGAGTGCTCAAAGCATTACAGCTGATCAAGTGGCTGACGGCGCGACCATAGATACGCTGAAGAAGGCAATTGCTGCGGTAAAGAATGTGGAAGCGGTGGAGTGCAAGACTTCAGCTTCTACGTCGGACCTCAAGGAATATGCCAAGACGGCCACTAGCCAGACCAAGACCGCCAAGAAGAAGGCCGCTGCGATTACTGCTGCGGCAAAGGCCGTGACGGACAGCAAGAACGCCAAGGATCAGGCTAACGCTCAGCAGGCGTTGCAGAGCAAGATAGCCGAGGCTCAGACTTTGCTGGACAACAGCCTGTATGCCGTCGACGATAATTCAACGCGAGTGACGCTGGAAAGCGACATCGCCAACGCCAATACCGTGCTGTCCCAGCAGGGCACTGACGTAAAGGCCATGCAGGATGCCGTCAACACGTTGACTGCGTCCATGGATGCAGTCAACACGTCCATGGCAAACTACAGTGCAGCTGTTGAGGCTCAGCAAGAAGCAGCGCGGCAGAAAGCTCTGAATGATTATTATGCACGATTAAGGCAGCAGCAGTTGTTGCAGCAGCAACAGCAAAAACAACCAGACGATGAGGGGACAGGCGACCCGGCGGCTGGTCAGGGGACGAAACCGGAAGATGAGCCGAAGCCGTAAGTGATTGTGCTCTAGCCTAATTGTCAAAGGAACCGCGAATAACAGTAGCGCGCATTTCCACCAGCGGTGCTGTTCACGGACTGGTAGGAGACTTCGCCTTCGGGGGCTTCCGCCAAGGTGAAGTCTCCTCGCGGCGCGGAACCTGTTGTGTACGTGTTGATTTGGCTGGCTTAGTAGCTCTTGTGCGCCTGCCAATACGCGTACGCGCCGGAAATCGAGCCATAGCGGCCGTTGCAATAATTCACAAACCACTTGAACTGGGTCTGGTAGTTGGTCTGCCAGTCTGCACCTGCGGAAGCCATCTTGCTGCCCGGCAGCGCCTGCGGCAGGCCATAAGCACCTGAAGACGGGTTCGTGGCGGTGGGGCTCCAGCCGGATTCGTGGCTGATGATGAAGTTGGCGGCGGTGAAGTCGGCCTCGGAGTAGCCGTTGGAAATCAGGTAGTCATGCGCCCAGGACTGAATCTCGCCGGCCGGCGTAGTGGTGCCGAGGGTGGCGGCGCTGGGCGAAGACACGGTGGCGGTGCCCACCAGAATCACCTTATCGACCGGAGCCTTCTTGACCCAGGAGGTGAACACATTGGAGGAAACGACCTGATCGCCGGAGCGGGTTACCAGAGACGTGGTCTCCATCACGCCCTTCTCGCCTTCGGTCTCGACCTTCTCCTGGCCCTTGGGCAGGCTCGAGGTCTCCTTGCGCACTTCATTGAAGGCGATTTCGGTGTCGGTGGTCTCCACCGTGGTGTTGGCGCGGTTGATGGAAATGACTGTGGACTCGCTGACCTTGGAATCCAGGCTCGGAGTCACGCTGTCTTCCGGATCGAGGACGATATCGCCGGTTTCCAGCACATCCTTGACGGTGGTCATGTTGGCTTTTTCGCCGAGAACCACGCGAGACTTGCCATTGACCTTGACGGTCACGTAGGTGGTGCTCTTGAGCGAGCCGCGGGATGCCGAACGGGAAGCCGCACCATCAGTGGCGGAGAATGAGGTTGGGGTGATGGAAGGTGTAGCGGTGCTCGACTGATAGAAGTCGCGAGATATAACGCCTGCAGTGGCAATGAGACCCACTGCGGCCACGGCCGCCGCGATCTTCGCCCACTGGCCCCGAGACAGGGTTTTGACGAATGAGGTCCGCTCAGCGTGCTTCGACATTGCGCTCCTTGGTTGGGTACACACTGCTCTCCATCATAGGACGTTGAGTGGATGAATAAAAAAACCGTGGTGGGTGTTCGACCCGCCACGGATGGCATATGTAGTAGTTAGCAGTGCAAGGAAGCGCTATATATGGGCTTTTCCGCGCTTCCGCTGCTGCAGCGTGATAAGGCTTACTGCTGCTCCTGCGCTGCCTGCTGTGCTTTGGCGGCGGCCAGATCCAGCGCCTTGGCCTGGGCGATGAGGTCGTCCAGATCGGAGGCCTGCAGCGCGCCGGCCTGCTGGAAGATGACCTCGCCCTGCTTGGCAATCATCAGCGTAGGCACAGCTTGAATGCCGGCAGCCTGAGCCAGATCCTGATTGGCGTCGATGTCCACCTTGACGAAAGCGATGTTCGCATTCTCCGGCTCGTTGGACGCAGCTTCGAAAATCGGGCCGAATGCTCGGCACGGACCGCACCAAGTGGCCCAGAAGTCAACGAACACGATTTCGTTGTCAGTAATGGTCTTCTCAAACTCAGCTGAAGTGATGGCGGTGGTGGCCATTGAAGTTCCTTCCTCAAACACAGTGCTTGATGCTGTGTACCAGTTTCCCAGCACCACCCAACATTTCGGCAAAAGCTTGTGCCCCAAGCTGAATGGATTGCGGGCGCATGGAGGCGATGAGGCGCTTTGTTGAGAATTCACAGACAATTTTTCGGTGAATTGTGCCCATGTTCATCAATGCGCGCGATAATGAGACCATGCCAGTCATGAATGATGAAGTGCCCGATGAGGGCGATTACGATGCCGGGCGTGGCCGCGGCGAATTCGACAACATCACGCCCGAGGACTTCATTCACGGGGGCGGTTCGGGCCATGGCAATCCTCCGGGGTGGCTTGGCCCGGCCGATATCAACCGGGCCCGCCACCAAATGCCCATCGCATACGTGGAGATAGTGCCGGTGCGTACCGATGAAATGGGGCGCATTGCCCAGGTCGGCTCGTTGCTGCGCGTTTCCGAAGACGGGTCCATTGAGCGCACGCTGATCACCGGCCGTGTGCTGTATCACGAGACGTTGCGCGAGGCGATTGCCCGTAATGTGGCCAAGGATTTGGGAGATATCGCGCTGCCGTTGCTGCCCACCTCACTACAGCCGTTCACCGTGGCTGAATTCTTCCCCACGCCGGGGCTGGGCGAATACTATGATCCGCGCCAGCATGCGATCGCATTGTGTTACGTGGTGCCCATTGCCGGCGACTGCAAGCCGCAGGACGAGACCCTGGACGTGGAATGGGTGGACCTGAAGAGCGACATGATGGATACTTTCGTGGCGCAGATGGTCAACGGGCATGGCCACATCGTGCGGCAGGCGCTGGCTTGGGCCGGAATCTGAGTTTTCAACCTCCCGCTGGCGGGAGGTGGCGCGTAGCGCCGGAGGGTGGTCCGGGGAGGATTCCGTCTGAGACCACCCCCAGTCGGCTTTGCCGACAGCCCCTGCCAGCGGGGGCATGAATGTGAAGGAGTAATTCATGGCAATAGAACTGGCCAATCATATATATAGGGACGGCGAGGGCGTGCCGGTGGTACTGATGAACGCCTACCCGGTGGACCACCGCATGTGGGACGTCTGTGCAAAGGCGCTCGCCGACTTTGCCGATCTGGAGGATGTGCCGCCGTTCCCGATTTGGGCGCCGGATATGGCGGGCTCGGGTGAATCCCCGGTTCCCAGCGAGGCCGATTCCGGGCCGCGTATGGCCAACGGCGCATATAGCGAGGCTTTGGATCGACTGGCCGATGCCTACGTTGATCTGATTAAGGCCGCTGGCTACGAACAGGCGATTTGGGTGGGCCTGTCCATGGGCGGCTATGTGGCGATGGATATTCAACGCCGCCACCCCGAAGCCGTGGCCGGTCTGGCTTTGTGTGACACCATGGCCGCCTCTGACGGTGTGGGCGGCGAAGGCCGTCTGACTATGGCGAACGCCGCCGAGCAGACCAATTCCGTGGAGCCGGTCATGCATTTCGCACGCCCGGCCGAGGGCGATTCCACCGTGAAGCGTACGCCCGAATTCATCGAGACCATGATCGCTTGGATAGAGGAGCAGAATCCCGCCGGTCTGGCGTGGCGTCAGCGCATGACCTATGGCCGTCCCGATATGAGCGATGTGCCGGCCACCATCAGCGTGCCCACCGTGGTGGTATCCGGCGAGCAGGATCCATCCAGCAATCCGAGTGTGCTGAAGCCGTTGGCCGAGAAGATCGCCGGCGCAGAATTCGTGGACATTCCCGACTGCGGTCACTTCAGCGCCGTCGAACACCCGGACACCGTGGCCCGTGCCCTGCTCTCGCTCGTCAAGCGCGTGCAACAACACTGACTTCCTCCCGCTGGCGGGAGGTGGCGCGTAGCGCCGGAGGGTGGTCTGGCGAGGATTCCGTCTGAGACCACCCCCAGTCGGCCTCGCCGACAGCCCCCGCCGGCGGGGGCAAAACTACATTCTGGAGATACGTATGACTGCTGACATTCACTTTTCGCCGTTGGCGCTGACCCGCGCGCTGCCGTTCCTGCCGCTTGCCCAAGGCGATATCGACTATCAGGTGGATCGGCGCGGCGAGCCCGACCTCATCAGCACGTTGCTCGCGGACCCGGCCGCCAAAGTGGTGCTGACCCGTGGTGGTCTGGTCGCCGTGCCGCGCGGGCAGGGCGACCTTGTGGACTATGAGAGCGTGAAAATGCGGCTCGCCACGCTGCCGGGCGCATACGTTGGCGAGGAGTTGCGCCGTTACCCTGAAGCGGTCGCCATGTTCCTCGGCTCGTACGGTGGTGTGCGCGGCGAATGCGTGATTGCAGTGGACATTTCCCGCGTACCGGACGCCGGTGAAGGTGCTGTGCCCGGCGCACAGCCCAACGGCGTACTGGGTGTTCAGGATGCCGGCACTGTCGATGGCGCGATGGGCTTGGCCAACGCCAACGGTAACGCTGCTGGCAAGCGTGCTGGCGAATCGGGCGGAGCCGCCGAATCCGCTGCTCCCTTTGGTGTGCCGGATTCAGCTGGGCAAGGTGCGGATGACGCATTTGACGAGTCGGTCAGCACCCCGGCATCCCACGCCGCGCCGAAGCCCACACTGCTGCAACAGGCCGTAACGCGGTTCGATTGGGTGGATTTGCGTGGATTTGCACCACACGCCAACGCGCGGGAGGCCGGTCAGGCCACCAGCGCGGTCACCCTGAGCATCTGGCATAGCCGTCAGCGGTTCTGCCCCACATGCGGTGCCCCCGTGTTGCCGGCGCTCGCCGGATGGGCGCAGCGTTGCTCCAACCAGGCTGACGGCAATCGTATTTTGTTCCCGCGCGTCGAGCCGGCGGTGATTACCGCTGTTGTGGACGGTCAGGACCGTCTGCTGTTGCAACACAATGCGGCGTGGAAAGACCCGAATCTGTATTCGGTGTCTGCCGGATTCGTGGAAGCGGGGGAGAACCTTGAGCATGCGTGCCGGCGTGAGGCCCGCGAAGAAACCGGCATTCAGCTGGGCGAGGTGCGGTATCTGGGATCACAGCCGTGGCCATTCCCTGCCTCGTTGATGATGGCGTTCAAGGCACATGCGATTACCACGGATGTGCATGTGGACGGTTCGGAAACCGTGACCGCACGCTGGGTCACCCGCGACGAATACACCGCCGAGCTGATCGCCGGCCGAATGGTGGCACCAGGGCGCGCCACCATCGCACGGTACATGATTGAGGAGTGGCTTGGGCGCGAGCTATAGGTTAGGCTGGTGTGTATGAGTGATGAAACCGAACAGCCGCTGAACCTCGATATTCCCGAGCATCTTGAGTACTCCGACGAACACGTATGGGTGGATCGTTCGGACGATCTTGCCATCATCGGCATCACCGAATACGCCGCCGACCAACTGGGTGAGCTCGTGTTTGTGGACCTGCCTGAGCCGGGCACCCGCGTGGAGGCCGGCGACGAAATCGTGGAGCTTGAATCCTCGAAGGCCGTCCAGCCGCTGATCAGCCCGGTGGCCGGTACCGTGAAATACGTGAATCGCGACGTGGCGGACGATCCGTCCGTGGTGAATGGCGATCCCTATGGCGAAGGTTGGATTCTCAAGGTTGAGCTCGACGATGATGAGCCCGAGCTGCTGACCGCCGAGGAATACGCCAAGATCATACGGTAACCAAGTATTCAGGAACTCATAACCTGAGTGGCCTATATTGGTGCATATGAGAAGCCCACGCGAGGATTTTGAAGCGGCCGCCCGACACCTGCCGCCAGTACATGGCAGTAGTGCGCCATCGCCCGATGACATGCCTACGGTGCCGATTCCCGCGCGCAAGGCCGCCACCACTTTCGATACACCGTCCAGCCGTGAGCGGCTTGAGGTCAAGCCGGCGTTCACCCGTGTGATTCGCCGTACCCTCACCGGCACGTTCGGCATTTGGTCGCGTCTTTCCGCACTGGCGGTGCGCCATCTCGGCTGGTATCCACGTGTGGAACCCTATGTGGGCTATGGCACCAGCGACTATTCGCGATTGATTTGCCGTACGGTATACGCTCCCGAAAACGCGCGACCCGGCGAGGTAAGCAGAGGCATTCGCGGCATGCTGACCGTGCCCGCCCCACGCACCCATGTGCAGGCCAGCATTGATGACATACCGTTGAACACCATACAAATTGGTGATTCTGAAGTGTATGACAAGGTCGATCGCACCCGTGACCTCAGTAGCGAATATGCGGTCTCTGATTCCGCGGGCTACCTTGACCTCGTGGCTGAGCATCGCCTTGAACCCGGTATTCATCGCGTCTCGTACAGCGTGAAGCGCCGCAAGCCCGTTTCCGCCAACCTGTACACCATTCCGGCCAGTGCCAAAGTCGGCATCATCTCCGATGTGGACGACACCATCATGATCACGCAGGCGCCCGTGCTGTGGAAGGCCGCCTACAATCTGCTTTTCCTCAACCCGAAGAAGAAGGCTTCCGTGCCGGGCATGAGCGTGCTGTTCACGCGCATCGCCGATCTGTTTCCCGGTGCGCCGTTCTTCTACCTTTCGACCTCGCCATGGAATGTGGAAAGTTCGATTCGTAACTTCATCACCGATCACGGGTTTCCTGAAGGCCCGCTGCTGTTACGCGATCTTGACCCGCGCCCGAAGACCTTCGTGCCTTCCGGCCCGCAGCACAAACTGGAGTTCGCCGAGCAGCTTATGGCTGATTTTCCGGACATGAAGTTCATCCTTGTTGGCGACGATGGGCAGAAGGATCCCACCACGTATGCCACCATCGCCCATCGATACCCAGGACGTGTGCTGGCCATCGCGATTCGTCAGCTCAGTCCCAAGGAATCATCCGGTTTGGCTTCCGTGGCGGGCCTGACTTCCACGCAACCGATGCCGGTCACCGACGTTCCGGTGTTCACCGGCACCACCGGATCGAATATCTTGAAGACCATGCTGCCGTATCTGAAAGAACACGTGGTGTGAGTCTCGCGTACAATCGCGTGGTATGACCGACGAGAAGACGAACGCCGAAGTGCCGATGCCGCCTGTAGCCAAGCGCGAACCGAAGCGCCGTGAATTCCACGGTGATGTATTCGAGGACGATTACGAGTGGATGCGCGATAAGGAATCCGCCGAGGTACGCGACTATGTGGCCGCGGAAAACCGGTACTGCGAGCATCGCATGGCGCATTTGGCCGGTTTGCGCAACACGCTGTTTGAGGAGCTTAAATCACACGTGGAGGAGACCGATATGTCGGTGCCCACGCGCGTGAATGACTACTGGTATTTCACCCGTACGCAACAAGGCAAGCAGTACGGCGTGCAGTGCCGTATACCCGTGCGCGGCGAGAACGATTGGGAGCCGCCGGTGGTGGACGCCAAGGGCGAGCCCGGATCCATGCCCGGCGAGCAGATTGTGTTCGACGTGAACCGCGAGTCCGAGGGGCATGATTTCTTCCGGCTCGGTGGCATGGATGTAAGCAAAGATGGCCGATGGCTGCTGTACGGCGTCGACGTCACCGGTGACGAACGCTATGACTTTCGTATTCGAGACTTGGAGTCCTTGACGGCCGCCGATGCTGACGGGGCGTTCCCCGACCTCGATATGCCGATGGCTGATGAATCTCTGTCTTTCCGCGATGCGGGCGCGGCCGAACCGGCTGAAGCGACAGCCGGGGACGAGGCCACGGAACGTCCTGCGGCGGCGGAACTACCCGAACACTTTGATGGTATCGGCAGCGCATGCTTCACCCCGGACGGTAAATGGGTGTTCTGGGTGGAGGTCGATGATTCCTGGCGTCCGTTTGCCGTATGGAGGCATCAGGTTGGTACGTCCGTTGACGATGACGTGTGCGTGTATCGTGAAGCGGACGAGCGTTTCTGGGTGGGCGTGGGCATCAGCTTCGATGAGCGCAACATCGTAATTGGCACCGGTTCCAAAACCACCACCGAAGTGCTGATGCTGCCTGTGGTCACTCCCGAAGGCGAGTTTCAGGCGTTCATTCCGCGCCAGACCGACGTGGAATACGATGTGAGCTTTGCCTGCTTTGAAGGTGCGGGTGAGCATGGCGAGGATGTGCCGCTTGCCGTGGTCTATCACAACGCCGTCAACCCGAATTTTGAGATTGATGTTATCGACATGCGCGACCATAAGCCGCCTTACCGGCTGGGTGAAGGCGTATGCGTGGCTGCCGGCTCGCCCTATGGCTGTGAGCATGGCGAATCGGATAAGCCGATCACTGAAGCCTACTTCAATCCCGCCAATCCGGCGATTCTGCAAGGTGCGCATGGTCTGGGCATTGAGGGCATCGCCCTGCACCGCCATTTTGTATCGCTGAGCTACCGTTCCGACGGGCAGCCGCATGTGGCATATATGACCAAAGACGCTGCATCCGCTGATTTTCTGGCTGGTCGTCCGTGGCGTTTCGTGGAGTTGTTGCCTCCGCCGCTTGAGGGCGATTGGGACATGGTCGCGGCGGATAGGCAAGACGTGACCGGAGACCACGGCGAAACCTTGTGGACCGATGATGCCGAAAAGGCTGAATCATCTGCCAGCGCGAGCCCGGGAACAGGTAAATCCGCGACCTCCATGAAAGGTGACGGTATCAGCAAGCGCAGCGGCGACTGGTTTGGCGGTTTGTTCGGCTCGACCACCGACCACACCGAATCCTCCGATGGCGCCAGCGACGACCACCTGCCCGGCGAGACCCGGCGACTGTACACCATCGGCACCGGCGGCAATCCCTCGTATGACGCGCCGCGCATGCGCTACTCCTTTGCCAGCTACACGCGTCCCGGCGAGTTACACGAAATCGATCCCGCCACCGGGAAAGACGCGCTGCTCAAGCGTGCCACTGTGCTGGGTGACTTCGACCCGCGCAATTATATGGAGCGCCGCGTGTGGATTACCGCGCGCGATGGTGAGCGGATTCCTGTTTCGCTGGTCTGGCATCGTGATTGCCCGGCGCAGGATTCACCGATGTTCATCACCGGATATGGCGCATATGAGATTTCCTCCGACCCTGGCTTCTCGGTGGCTCGGTTGAGCATGCTCGACCGTGGCGTGCTGTACGCAGTGCCGCATATTCGAGGTGGCGGTGAGATGGGCCGCGCTTGGTATGAGCAGGGGCGGCGACTCAACAAGAAGCATTCCTTTGAGGATTTCGTGGATGCCACGCGCGCATTGCAGGACGCTCATTTGGCCGATGCCAGACGCACGGTGGCCAATGGCGGTTCGGCCGGTGGCCTGCTTATGGGTGCCATCGCCAACATAGCACCCGAGTGCTATGCCGGAGTTGAGGCCGATGTGCCGTTTGTGGACGCGCTGACTTCGATTCTTGACCCGGATTTGCCGCTGACCGTCACCGAATGGGATGAATGGGGTGATCCGCTGCACGACCCCGAGGTGTATCAGTACATGAAGTCCTACACGCCGTATGAGAATGTGCCGGTCGCCAGAGCGGAGGACGGTGATGGAGAAACCGTCGATGACAAGGTCTCTTCTGCCGGCGCCGCCACCGGCAAGGCCGTTTCCGCAGCGCGGTTCCCGAAGATTTTCATCACTACCTCGATGAACGACACCCGCGTGCTGTATGTCGAGCCGCTGAAATGGCTGGCCCGATTGCAGTCCGCAGGCGTGGACGCGGTGGCCAAGATTGAGGTTGAGGCCGGTCACGGTGGCATTTCCGGCCGTTACAAGCAGTGGCAGGAGATCTCGTACGAGAACGCCTGGTGCATGGACGTGATGGGTCTCGCTCATTAGGTGTCATGTCCACTAGCTGAGCTGGTTCGGGCCATCAGGTGGCCATGCGACTAGGCTCCTTGAACTATGGCAAAGACATATAAAATTGCCGTCATCCCCGGCGATGGCATTGGCAAGGAAGTCACTCCGTGGGCCCAGAAAGCGCTTGAAAAAGCAGCTGAAGGTGTAGCTGACTTCGAGTATGAGAACTTCGACTTGGGCGCCGAGCGTTACCTGCGTGACGGTGCTATCCTGCCGGAGGACGAAGAGGAACGTATCAAGGCGAACGACGCCATCCTGCTCGGGGCCGTGGGCGATCCGCGCATCAAGGCTGGCATTCTGGAGCGCGGCCTGCTTTTGAAGCTTCGCTTCGACCTTGACCAGTACGTGAACCTGCGTCCGTCCAAACTGTACAAGGGCGTCACCTCGCCACTTGCCAACCCTGGCGACATCGACTTCGTGGTGGTGCGTGAAGGCACCGAGGGGCTGTACTGCGGTGCCGGTGGCGCTGTTCGTCGTGGCACTCCGCAGGAGGTGGCCACCGAGGTGTCCATCAACACCGCCTATGGCGTGGAGCGCGTGGTGCGTTACGCCTTCAAGCTGGCCATGAAGCGCAAGAAGCACGTCACTCTGGTGCACAAGAAGAACGTACTCGTCAACGCCGGCGATATGTGGCAGCGCATTGTAGACAAGGTCGGTGAGGAATATCCCGAGGTCACTCACGATTACCAGCATATCGACGCAGCCACCATCTTCCTGGTCTCCAACCCGAGCCGTTTTGATGTGATCCTCACGGACAACCTCTTCGGCGACATCCTCACTGATGAAGCCGGTTCCGTGGTGGGTGGCGTGGGCTACTCCGCCTCCGGCTGCATCAACGCCTCCGATGAATATCCATCCATGTTCGAGCCGATTCACGGTTCCGCTCCGGATATCGCCGGTCAGAACAAGGCCAACCCAACTGCTGCGATTCTCTCCGCCGCCATGCTGCTCGAGCACCTCGGCTTCGATGATGCGGCCAAGAAGATCCACACCGCTGTGGAAGCGGACATCGAGGAGCTCGGCTCCACTGTGCGCTCCACCGACCGAGTCGGCAAGGACATTCTGGCCCGTATGTGATGTCTCTGGCTCCCCTCAAGGAGAGGAGCCAGTACTCTTATACTGGTCGCATGCACATGCGACATGGGGAATGCAAAACGCCGGGCGGCAAACTGGTTGCCGTGAATGTGACCGTCGACGAGGATGGCACAATCAAATCCTGCCATATCAGCGGTGATTTCTTTATCGAACCTGATGTGACCACCTCCACCCGCTTTGCGGGAGCCCCCACCAGCGGGGGCGAAGCTTCGGAAGCATTGATTCATGACCTTGAGCAGGCTCTGGTTCGAGGCGGTTCGCTGCAATCCGTATTGGATGCGCACTCTGATTGCCGGCTTATCGGCACAGACGCATCAGCCATCGAAACCGCATTCCTCCGAGCTATAAGCAGCGAGCTTACGCCCCCGCCGGCGGGGGATCCCGCAAAGCGGGTGGGGGTGTCCGGCACAGACACCACCGGAACTTCTGCATCCGTCGATACACAATATGGGCAGACCGACAAAACCGCCGAATATCAGTCCCGCTGGAACGAGCTCAAGCGTAACCTCACCGTCATTCGCGACCATCCACGCACCCCAGCCGAGCAGATGGCCATCGATGAAACCTGGGCCCGCGAAGTCGCAGCGGGGACGAGGCCGCCCACCATCCGATTCTGGGAATGGGCCGGTGTGGCCGTGGTCATCGGCAAATTCCAGTCAGCTCCGGACGAAGTTCATCTGGCCGTGGCCGAACAGCTTGGATTCAGCGTGGTGCGGCGCTGCACCGGCGGCGGCGCGATGTTCATCGAGCCCGGTAACACCATCACCTATTCCCTCTATGCACCACTTGATTTCGTGCATGGCATCAGCATCGAGGAATCATACCGGCTGTGCGATTGGTGGCTGGTCGAGGCCCTGCGTGGTCTTGGTCTTGACGTGCGATTTGCCGGGTTGAACGACATCGCCTCCCAATACGGCAAAATCGGGGGAGCGGCACAACGGAGATTCCCCGGAACCGGTAACGCCGGTGAGTCGGGCGCGGTGCTTCACCATGTGACGATGGCATACGACATCGATGCGGCCAAGATGGCCCGTGTGCTCAATACCAGCCAGGAGAAACTTTCGGATAAGGCAGTGCGATCCGCCGTTAAACGAGTGGACCCGATGAAAAGTCAGACCGGTCTCACCCGTGAACAGATTATCGATGATTTACTCGCATGGTTCACCCCTGCTCAATTTCGCGGTGATGCCTCGTAGCGAGGGTCGCGGTGGCTCCGTGCGATAGATGGAACGTCGCTGTCGAATCCCGCAGGTCGCGTTACAATATGACGGATGACCGATGACGGCCACACAGATAAGGACGGTGCAATGAGCTTGGAAACGCCAAATGCTTTTGCTGATGAGGAGAACATCCTGCTGCATACGGCACTGTTCAAGCAGGTCTCGCCCAGCGAAGCCGAAGAACTGTTGCCGTATCTGAAGCACGCCGCATACGACAAAGGCGACTACATTTTCTCTGAGGGCGATACCGATCACCGTATGTATCTGTTGGAGCGCGGCCGGGTCAAGCTGGTTCGTACTTCTTCCGACGATCGTGTGCAGTTATTGTCCATCCATGCGCCCGGTGAAGTGCTGGGAGAGATTCCGGTATTCGATCCGAATGGTGGTCCCCGCACCGCGTCGGCTGTGGCCATGAGCCATGGCACGTGCGTGGTCTGGTTGGAGCACGACACCCTGTTCTCCTGGCTGGACGAGCATCCGCGTGTGGCCATCGATATGCTGCAGGTGATGGCTAATCGTCAGCGCGATAACAATGAACGCATCTCCGACCTGGTGTTTATGGATGTGCCGGCGCGTTTGGCCAAGACCCTGCTCAATCTTGGTTCCCGCTTCGGTGAGCCGGTGGAACAAGGCCTGAAAGTGCCGCATGACCTCACCCAGGAAGAGCTGGCCCAGCTGGTTGGATCCAGCCGTGAGACCGTGAACAAGGCGTTGATGGACTTCTCGAATCGTGGCTGGATTGCGCGTGATGGCCGATCGATTATCATCTTCCAGCCAGGCATGCTGATTCGGCGCTCGCGGCGCTAACGGCACGTTTCTTCGCGATTTGCTGCATATCCAGTTGCTATTCAGCAAACGTTATACGAGTGCGGTTCTTGTGATGATTGACCATTTTGCGGGGCCGAACACTCGGTTGGTAGGGCGGGCCATTTAGAATGGGGCCCATGCCCAAAAAGAAGTCCCTTACAGTTCGTCGTGTGCTCGTTCTGCTCTTGGCCTACATCATGCTTGCCGTATGCGGTGGTGTGGCGACCAGCGTGCTGCTTATCCCAGGCGTCATTGGTGCCAATAACGTAGCCAAGGCAGTGATTCCGTCACTGAAGGTCGAGAACGTGGACTTCGATGTGACTAGTCTCCCGCAGAAGTCGACGATGTATGCGAGCGATGGCACCACCGTCATTACGGATTTTTACAGCCAGAACCGTATCGTCGTGCCGCTGAAGAAGATTTCCAAGGTCATGCAGCAGGCCGTGGTGGCGCGTGAGGATCGCCGTTTCTGGACCCATGCCGGCGTGGACGTGCAGGGCGTGATGCGAGCGTTCGTCAACACCTATCTGTTGAAGGGCGATCAGCAGGGCGGTTCGTCGCTGACCCAGCAGTATGTCAAGAACGTGCTGCTTATGCAGGCCATTGAAGACAACGATTCGATTGCCCAATACCATGCCACGGAAGACACTGTGGCACGTAAGATTCGTGAGATGCTGATCTCGGTGCAGATGGAGAAGAAGTACACCAAGGCCGAGATTCTGCAGGGATATCTCAACATCGCCCAGTTTGGTAGCAACCTGTATGGTGTTGAGACCGCGGCCCAGCGGTACTTCAGCGTGTCCGCCGCCGACCTTAATGCAGTGCAGGCGGCTACGATCGCGGCCATCACCAAGAACCCGAACAAGTATGACCCGCTGATTGAGGCGAATCAGGAGGAGAGCCAGAAGCAGCGCAATCTTGTGCTGGATCTGATGGCACAGGAAGGGTACATCAGCGAGAAGGAATGCACGGAGGCCAAGAACACTCCGCTTAAGGACACGCTGAAAGTACAGGACGTCAATGTCGGTTGCCAGGATACCGGCGATTACGCCTTCTTCTGTGATTATGTGGTGCACCGTATCCAGAACTCCGAGGAGTTCGGCAAAACCGCTGCCGAGCGTAGCAAGTTGCTGCAGGAAGGCGGTCTGAAGATCGTTACCACGCTGGATGTTGACGCCAACCGCATGCTTATGGACACCGCGCGTAACACTATTCCGCCGGACGATCCCAGCGGTATGGAAATCGCAATCGCCGCAGTGAAACCGGGCACTGGCGAGGTGCTGGGCTTTGGTCTCAACCGCCACTATGACGCCACGCCTGAGGCCGCGAACGACGCTACCAAAACGAGTCAGAACTATGCGGTCGATGCCATCGATGGCGGTGGCAGCGGCTGGACGATTGGTTCGTCCTGGAAGCCCATCAATCTGGTCGCATGGATGGAAGCGGGTCATTCCATCAACGACAACTTGCAAACCACCACTGCGTACTCCACTTCTGATTTCAGCTGCGGCAGCTACACCGGCGGTAGCGAACTTTGGAAGGTGCAGAACGCGTTCGGCACGACCGTGAACCCGGAAAGTCCGTTCCTCGGTCTGGTTCGCTCGCACAACACCACGCAGGCTTCCATGGGCACAATCATGAAGCTGTGCAAGGTGGCTGACACCGCCACGGAGCTCGGCTACCATGACGCTAGAACCGGTGAGACCATTGAAAAGACCTCTTCGTACACGCCGTCCATGATGGTCGGTTCAGTGAATGTTTCGCCGTTGACCATGGCCAGCATCTTCGCCGTGTATGCCGCAAACGGTGTGCAATGCAACCCGATCGCTATCACCAAGGTCACCGACGGTGACGGCAACGACCTGAAGGTGCCTTCCGCCAACTGCCATCAGGCGGTCGATCCGGAAATTATTCAGACACTTGCCTACACGTTGAACCAGGGTGTGACCAGGGCCGACGGTCAGGGCCATAACTTCCAGCTCAACAACGGGCGTAAGTCCTTCGGTAAGACCGGTACGAGCGAAGACCTCGCCGTATCCGGCGGATCGTTCATTCCCAACCAGATTGCCGCTTTTGCGTCGGTGGGTGATGCACAGGCTCCGTATTCCCATCGTATTGCCAACATCCGCATCAATGGTGTGTACAACAGCTACTGGGATGGTTCAACGATTGCAGCACCGGCATTGCGCAACTTCCTCAATGCCTACGCGGATGCGAAGCAATTGCCGATTGATAACGACTACGGTCAAGGTGTTGCGAAGTACATGACCAGCGGCACTACGTTCGGTATTGCCGGACGTTCGTATAGTACGAGACGGTCAACCACGACGAATAACGATAACAATAACAATAACAATGATTCGTCCACGAACAATGAGTCGAACAACTCACAGAACGATCAGTAACACATGACGTATTACCTACATATGTGATTGCTGGTTACGTAGTTGACGGGCGCGGGCCTTTTCGGGCCTGCGCCCGTCTTACAATAATGACGGATATTGTGCCGACTGCACCACCGGTATCGACCGGCATCGGAAAGGGGAGCGATGAGCGACGATGAGACGACGCACGGCAATTTTGATTTCCGAGGGTTCGATGTGCCCGAACTGGAGGCAGTGACGCTTGCCGCAGCGGCGGACGGCGGCAAATCTGCAGGCTCTGGGAAATCGGGTAAGTCCGGTAAATCAGGCAAATCCAGCAAACATAAGTCAGACCAAGACAAGAAAGGCACAACGGTGGCTAAAGAAGAGAAGAAGACCAAGAAGAACCGTCCGGGGCTGTTCACCCCGATGGAGCTGCGTGGCCTTACCGTGCGTAACCGCATCTGGCTGCCGCCGATGTGCACGTATTCCGCCTATGCGCGTGATGGCAAACCCACGCCGTTCCACTACCAGCATTATGTGTCTCGTGCCTTTGGTGGCTTTGGGCTGATTATTGCCGAGGCGACTGCAGTGGCACCGGAAGGCCGTATCTCGCCGTGTGATCTGGGTCTGTGGGAAGACGGCCAGATTGACGCTTGGCGCTGGATTGTAGATGGTATTCGTGAGGCCGGAGCGGTGCCAGCCGTGCAGCTCAACCACGCTGGACGTAAGGCTTCCACCGGATGCTTTGCAGTGGGATATGAGAATCAGAGCGTGCCTGTTGAAGCGGGTGGATGGCCTACGGTGGCACCGTCCGAAATCGCTTTTGGTGGGTTGGATATGCCGCGTGCACTGTCCGTGGATGAGATTCATGGTATCGTCAGGGCCTTCGCCGCTGCGGCTGGCCGTGCGGTCGCCGCCGGGTTCCAGGCAATTGAGATTCATGCCGCTCACGGGTATTTGATTTCCCAGTTCCTTGATCCGCTGAGCAACGAGCGTGACGACGAATACGGCGGTGATCTGAACGGTCGGGCACGTTTTCTGCTGGAGATCGTGGACGCGGTGCGCGGAGTTGTTCCCGATACTTTGCCGGTGTTGGTGCGTATCTCCGCGACTGATTGGGCCGCGGGCGGCTGGGACCTGGATCAGACGATTCTGGTATCCAAGATGCTCAAAGAGCATGGCGTGGATCTGGTGGATGTGTCCACCGGCGGCATCGTGGCTGGCGTTTCGATTCCGGTCAAGCCGAACTACCAGGTGCCGTTTGCCGAGCAGGTGCGTGCCAAGGCCGACGTGCCGGTGACGGCGGTGGGTCTTATCACCAAGCCAAAGCAGGCGGAGAAGATTCTGATTCACGGCGAAGCTGATGCGGTGGAGATTGGCCGTGCTGCGCTGCGCGACCCGAATTGGCCATTGCGTGCCGCCCACAAGCTTGGCGTGCCGGTTGCCGAGGCGCCTTACGCACCGCAATACGTGCGTGGCGCGTACTGAGTGTTGTGTACATAGGCTCCCGCTGGCGGGAGCCGGCCGGCAAAGCCGGACTGAGGGTGGTTAACGTACATACGTCGACCACCCTCAGCCTCACTGTGTTCGGCAGCTCCCGCCAGCGGGAGCCGGGATATCTAGATTCGCAAACTACTCCACGTCCACGCCGACGGCGTCGGAAACATGCTCGAATCCATCACGGCGCAGCAGGTTGGCTAGGCCGCGCTTCAATACGGTGATTTGCTGCGGGCCACGGTACATCAGCGAGCTGATGAACATGACCAGGCTTGAACCGGAACGAATCTTCTCATAGGCCTGCTCGGGGGTGAAGACGCCTCCGATGCCGGCGATGGCGAACCGGTCGCCATAGTCCTTGTACACTTTGCGAATCAGCTCATTGCTGGCCTGCGTGCACGGGCCGCCGGACAGACCGCCTTCCCAGTCGCGCGGAATCTCAAGCCCGGTGCGGTCCTTCTGCAGATTGGCGATGGACAAGCCTTGCACATTGTGCTCGGCCAGCACATCGAGCAGTTCCTTGTACTCACCCCACGGCTTATTCAACGGCATCTTGACCAGCGTTGGCTGCGGGCGATCGATCTTGTCGAGTGCGGTGAACAGTCGGTCAAGTGCCTCCGATGTGGAGGTGAACGGTTCACCCACGTGTGTGTTCGGACAGGAGACATTGACCTCCACCATTGCGGTACGGCCGGCGGCACGGCGCATGGAGATGCAGTAATCCTCGATACCTTCGTCCAAATCGCCGCACTGGTCGTCGTTGGTGCGGGCGATTGAGACGGACACCTGCATTTGGTTTGCCTGGGTCCATGCCTTCTCGGCGCGCTCGATGACCTTGTCCGAGCCGATGTTGGCGAGGCCGACGTGCACCATCATCGAATCGTATTCAGGCAGACGGTGGAACCACGGCTTGGCGTTGCCCGGGCAGGGACGCGAGGTGGTGGAGCCTACGGTTTCGAAGCCGAAGCCGGCATGGTCCAGCACCACGGGCATCTCGCAGTTCTTGTCGAGGCCGGCGGACAGGCCGAACGGGTTGGTGAAATCGACGCCCATCACATTCGTTTCCAGAATGGGGTCGGTGTAGTCGAGCATCAGCTGTTCGGCGATCAGCAGCGGCGGGACGTTCTTGACGACGTGGCAGAACTCGATCATCTGATCGTGTGCCTCATCGGGGCGGTGGTTGAACACGAAGTTCGGTTTGATGATGTGCTTGTAGCCGAAGGTGAACAGATCGGTGGTGGCTTTGTTGACGGCGTCATGCCAGAAGCTTTCAGAAACGTAAGTCATACCGCCTATTGTCTCACGCTTGGGCCGGTGCGGCTAGGCGATTCCTACCTAGGCGAATTGGGGAAGGGGGCTACCGCTGTGAGAATATCGGTTCGCGCAATGTGCGATTTTGCGCGGTTTTGTGGAAATGACACCTGAATTGCCCGGAATTTTCGAGAAATTGTCCCCAAAACGCTCAAGCCGGTTTGGTTCGTGAGCTTTTGTGTGCGATAATGTTCGCATGATTTCGTCACAACGTCAGCACCTCATCTTGAGCAGGTTGCGCACACGCGGGGCAGTGCGCATTACGGCGCTATCGAAGGAACTGGGTGTGTCGGCGATGACCATCCGCCGCGATATCGCCGAACTTGCCGACAAGGGACTGTTGAAGCGCGTCCATGGCGGCGCGGTGACTACCAGTACCTTGCTCAGCGAACCCCTGTTCTCCGTCAAGTCTCAGATGGATATCGGCCTGAAGGACGCCATCGCCCAGGAAGCCATCAAATATGTGGCTCCCGGCGATGTAATCGCCATCGGCGGCGGCACCACGGCCTATGTCTTCGCCCAGCATCTGCTCGAATCGCAGCAGTCCAGCGGCATCACCATCCTCACCAATTCGATTCCCGTGGCCGAACTGGTCCAGGCCCTCGAATCCAAGGACGTGGAGGTGATCGTCACCGGCGGCGTGATCACCCGATCGAACTCGCTTGTCGGTCCGATCGCGGACAAGGTCGTCGCCTCGCTGCGTGTCAACACCGTATTCCTCGGCACCCACTCGGTGTCGATTCCCCGTGGCTTCCTGATGCCGAATTCGCTGGAAGCCGCAACCGATATGGCGATGATGGACATCGCCGATCGCACCATAGTTTTGACCGATCACACCAAGTGGAGCTGCACATCGCTGTCGCTGTTTGCGCGCTTCGACCAGGTGAACACGGTCATTACTGACGACGGGCTCGACCCCGACTCCGCTGCCAAAACCAAGGATTTGGTAAAGGAACTCGTGCTGGCCCACCAGAGCGAGACCATTGAGGAAAGTGAGTAAACCCATGGCTGATTTCGCCAACTACACCCCCGGGGAGTATGCGAAGGAGCACATCCGCATCACGCCGACGACGCTTGCCGACGGTCGTGACTTCTTCTACCTGGACGACGACCCCGAGTTCGTCTCCGGTGCCAAGACCCGCGAGCTCAAGGACCCGCGCCCGCTGGACTACCGTTTCGCCCCGCACCTGGACGCCGACGGCAACGAAGTGCCGTACGCCGCCCCGCAGATGCGCCGCGACCCGCTGACCGGCGACTGGATTCCGATGGCCACCGCCCGTATGAACCGCCCGATCACCGCCGGCCCCGGCGCCACCGCCAAGGGCAACCCGCTGGCCGCCCGCAAGCCCGGTGACCCGTACCAGGACGGCGAAGTGCCGGACACCGACTACAACGTCGTGGTGTTCGAGAACCGCTTCCCCTCGATGGTGCGCGTGCCCGGCGTCTCCGAGGACGTGACCTACGTTGACGGCAACCCGCTGTGGGAGAAGAAGCTCGCCGCCGGCCGCTGCGAGGTCATCTGCTTCGACCCGAACGAGGACGGCCTGCCGGCCGATCTGCCGGTCTCCCGCCTGCGCACCGTGGTCGAGGCATGGGCCTTCCGTACCGCTGAAATCTCCAAGATGGAGGGCATCGAGCAGATCTTCCCGTTCGAGAACCACGGTCAGGAGATCGGCGTCTCCCTTGCCCACCCGCATGGTCAGGTCTACTGCTACCCGTTCATCGCCCCGAAGATGGAGAAGGAACTCCAGCACACCGAGGCCTACCACGAGAAGACCGGTGGCAACCTGCTTAAGGACATCATGAATGCCGAGCTCGAGGCTGGCGAGCGCATTGTGATGCGTAACCACTCTTGGGTTGCTTACGTGCCGGCCGCCGCCCGCTGGCCTCTTGAGGTCCACGTGGCTCCGGTTCGCGACGTGCTCACCTTGGACGAGCTCAACGACGAAGAGCGTTGGGACCTTGCCTCCATGTACTCGCACCTCCTGAAGCGCGGCAACGCGTTCTTCGACAAGGGCGACGGCAAGGGCATGGACCTGCCGTACATCGCCGCATGGCACCAGGCCCCGATTCACGACGCTCGCCGTGAGAACTACCGCCTGAACCTGCAGTTCTTCTCCTTCCGTCGTGCTGCCAATAAGATCAAGTACCTCGCTGGCTCCGAATCCGGCATGGCCGCCTGGATCTCCGACACCACGCCGGAACTCATCGCCAAGCGCTTCCACGAGCTCGGCTCCATCGATATCGCCGACTGATAGAAAGAAAAACACCAATGTCTGCTGTTGAATTCATTGAGCCGCTGACCCATGAAGAGGGCGTCTCGCAAGCCACCAAGCTGTTTGTGGACACCTACGGCGCTGCGCCCGAGGGCGTGTGGGCTGCTCCGGGCCGTGTGAACCTGATCGGTGAGCACACCGATTACAACGCCGGCCTGTGCCTGCCGATCGCTCTGCCGCACCGCACTTTCATCGCCCTGAAGCCGCGCGAAGACACCAAGGTTCGCGTCGTCTCCGGCGTGGCTCCCGACAAGGTCGCTGAAGCTGATCTCGATGGCCTCAAGGCCCGTGGCGTGGACGGCTGGTCCGCCTACCCGACCGGTGTGGCTTGGGCGCTGCGTCAGGCTGGTTTCGACAAGGTCAAGGGCTTTGATGCCGCCTTCGTCTCCTGCGTGCCGCTGGGCTCCGGCCTGAGCTCCTCCGCCGCCATGACCTGCTCCACCGCTCTGGCTCTGGACGACGTGTACGGCCTTGGCTACGGCGATTCCGACGCCGGCCGTGTGACCCTCATCAACGCCGCCATCAAGTCCGAGAACGAGATGGCCGGCGCCTCCACCGGCGGTCTTGACCAGAACGCTTCCATGCGTTGCACCGAGGGCCACGCGCTGCTGCTTGACTGCCGTCCGGAGCTGACCCCGCTGGAGAACGTCTCCCAGCAGGAGTTCGGCCTCGACAAGTACAACCTCGAGCTGCTTGTGGTCGATACCCAGGCTCCGCACCAGCTCAACGATGGCCAGTACGCTCAGCGTCGCGCCACCTGCGAGGAAGCCGCCAAGATTCTCGGTGTGGCCAACCTGCGCGTTACCGCCGACGGCATCTCCAAGGCCGATGACCAGTTCCAGGCCCTCAAGGAAACGCTTGACGCCCTGCCTGACGAGACCATGAAGAAGCGCGTGCGCCACGTCGTCACCGAAATCGAGCGCGTGCGTTCCTTCGTGCGTGCCTTCGCTCAGGGCGACATCAAGGCTGCGGGCCGTCTGTTCAACGCTTCCCACGATTCGCTGGCCGCCGACTACGAGGTCACCGTCCCCGAGCTGGACATCGCCGTAGACGTGGCCCGCAAGAACGGCGCCTACGGTGCGCGTATGACCGGCGGCGGCTTCGGCGGCTCCATCATCGCTCTGGTTGATAAGGGCCGTTCTCAGGAAGTCGCCCAGAAGATTGCCGACGAGTTCGAAAAGCAGGGCTTCCACGCTCCGCGCGCCCTTGCGGCTTATGCCGCTCCGAGCGCCAGCCGCGAGGCCTGAGCTACTTACTTTGGCTCCCGCTGGCGGGAGCTGTCGAACGTAGTGAGACTGAGGGTGGTTTGTCGTATACAGTGACCACCCTCAGTCAGCTTCGCTGACAGCTCCCGCCAGCGGGAGCCCCCTTCCTCTTCTCTTTTTCCCTTCCTATCGTGTCGCGACACGCGGGGCGTACTTACGAAGAATTTCGAATCGTATTATGGTTGCGGATTGTTTTGAAAATCGCATGGCTTCTGCCGAAATCACATGGCAGGCCATGCGTTTTTTTGTTGCCGTCGTTGGCCCGGACATTAGGGGCATATCGACATTTTCGCGCGACGGCAATGATGAAGAGACAATCCGAGAGAGGTTCCGTTGTCCGCTACCCAGACAACCCCTGAAAATACTACGTCCGCCGGTGTGTCCGGCCACACTATGAATACGAGCGATGCCCGCGAATCCTTCGATGAGGGCAGCAACAGCAATATGTCGGCTACTCAGCGGCCCAGCCGAGGCGAGTCCGGCGTCGCGGTGGTGCGGTTGAGAGTCTGGCCGTGTGAACATGGCCCAACGGACTCGATGATTCCTGAGAGTCCGCGGATCCGGAAATGGAACGGCATGAATGGCGTGATGCAGGTTTGTGACTTGTCTGAGCTGTTCCATTCCGGCGGTATTGGTGCCTGGCAACGGTCAGACGACAGACGATACATGAATCGGTAATGAACATAAATGGCGGGTGTCTTCCCTATACTTGGGGAGTCACCCGCTTTTCGTATACGACCAGGGAGAGCCATGAATAAGGCCATCATCACCGTCGTCGGTCAGGATACCGTCGGCATCATCGCGCGCGTCTGCACCTATCTGTCCGAGCACAACGTCAACGTGCTTGATATTTCGCAGACCATCATCGACGGATATTTCAACATGATGATGATTGTCGACTATGCCAATGCGGACAAGGACTTTGGTGCCATGGTCGGCAACCTTGAGGATCTTGGCGACGACATCGGCGTGCGTATCCGCTGCCAGCGTGAAGAGATTTTCACCAAGATGCACCGTATCTGATTCTGATATAGCTTTCGATTCCCTCCCGCTGGCGGGAGGTGGCGCATAGCGCCGGTGGGTGGTCTCATGTTGGATACCATCCCAGTCGGTTTCACCGGCAGCCCCGCCAGCGAGGGCGAAAAAACAACCGTAAGGAACACACCATGCTGAATATCATGGAGGTCCACGAGACCAATCAGATGATCGAGCAGGAGAAGCTCGACGTCCGCACCATCACCATGGGCATCTCGTTGCTCGACTGTGCGACGGACAACGTCGACACGACTTGCAACAACATTTACCGCAAGATCACCACCTACGCCAAGGATCTCGTCTCCACCGGTCAGGCCATTGAGCGTGACTACGGCATCCCAATCGTCAATAAGCGCATCACCGTCACCCCGATTTCACTGGTGGGTGCCAGCTCCTGCAAGACGAGCGAGGATTTCGTCAAGATCGCGCATGCGCTGGATAAGGCGGCCAAGGAAGTCGGCGTCGACCTGATCGGCGGCTACTCCGCGCTCGTTTCCAAGGCCATGACCCCGGCTGAGGAACTGCTGATTAAGTCCCTGCCGCAGGCGCTTTCCGAGACCGACATCGTGTGCTCGTCTGTGAACGTCGGTTCCACCAAGACCGGCATCGACATGAACGCGGTCGAACTGCTCGGCCACATCATCAAGGACATCTCCGAGCGCACCGCCGACAACGACTCTTACGGCTGCGTCAAGTTCGTGGCGTTCTGCAACGTGCCTGACGACAACCCGTTCATGGCCGGTGGCTTCCACGGCGTTACCGAAGGCGACGCGGTCATCAACGTTGGTGTCTCCGGCCCCGGTGTGGTCTCCCGCGCACTCGATGCGGCCAAAGGCAAGGACTTCGAGTTCCTGTGCGAGACCATCAAGCGCACCGCGTTCAAGATCACGCGCGTGGGCCAGCTTGTGGCTCAGGAGGCTTCCCGCCGTCTTGGCGTGCCGTTCGGCATCATCGACCTTTCCCTCGCTCCGACCCCGGCCGTGGGCGACTCGGTGGGCGAAGTGCTTGAGAAGATAGGCCTCGAACAGGTTGGCGCTCCCGGCACCACTGCGGCCTTGGCCATGCTCAACGACCAGGTCAAGAAGGGCGGCATCATGGCGTCCTCCTACGTGGGCGGTCTGTCCGGTGCGTTCATCCCGGTCTCCGAAGACAAGAACATGATTGACGCTGCCGCCTCCGGTTGCCTGACCCTCGAGAAGCTTGAGGCCATGACCTGCGTATGCTCGGTGGGTCTTGACATGATCGCCATTCCGGGCGATACCTCTGCTTCCACCATCTCCGGCCTGATCGCCGACGAAGCCGCCATCGGCATGGTCAACCAGAAGACCACTGCCGTGCGTGTGATCCCTGTGGCGGGCAAGGGCGTTGGTGAAATGGCGAACTTCGGCGGCCTGATGGGTTACGCGCCCATCATGCCGGTCAACCAGACCAGCTGCGAGGCCTTCGTGACTCGTGGCGGTCGTATTCCCGCTCCGATCCACAGCTTCAAGAACTGATTCAGTAGGGTATCTGCCTTCAAAGAGGTACCTCTGGCTCTTCGCGGAGAGCTATCTGCTTTCAGAGAGGTACCTATATACGGAAACCTCGAGTATGCGCGTTGGAATATCAACGTCCATACTCGAGGTTTCTTAATTGAGGTGCCCCTTTGAAAGCAGAAAGCATTCTGCAAAAGCCCGAATGCACCCCCTCCGAAGGCGGATATCGATTTGGATGACCTTTCGAGAGGTCTATTCCCGTTTCGAGGGGCTGATTTCGACCTTTCTGGAGGTCTACTTCCGTTTCAAGGGGCTGATATATGCGAAGACCCCGAGTACAAGCGTTGATATTTCAATGTCTGTACTCGGGGTTTCGTCCTTTGACAGCCCCTTGAAACGGAGATAGACCTCCGGCGGATGCCGAATCAGCCCCTCAAAGCGCCGATAGACCCATCTTCTGCGTTCATTTCCACAATGATGGTCGTGCTGCGAGGCTCAGGGTTTCCTCCCTCACGCCTGTCGGCGTTCGTTCGGCGTCGCTACTCGAAGGCCCACCGGGCCTTCTCCTCACGCTCCGTCCTGCAATTGTGGTCTCGCTGCGCGAGGCTTGATGTTTCCTCTCTCACGCCTGTCGGTGTTCGTTCGGCGTCGCTACTCGAAGGCCCACCGGGCCTTCTCCTCACGCTCCGCCCTTGAAATTCAGTTGGCGCCAGGCTTCGTAGATGGCGATGGATGCGCAGTTGGTGAGGTTTAGGGAGCGCAAGGACGGGCGCATGGGCAGTCGCACCTGCTCGGCCACGTGCGGGCCTTCCATGATGTCCATCGGGTCGGGGATGTCGCCGGGCTCGGGGCCGAACAGCAGGATGTCGGTCGGCTTGTATTCCACTTCGGTGTACAGCTTGGTGGCATGTGCGGTGAACGCGATGATGCGCGAATTGGGCATGGACTCCACCAGGTTGTCGAAATTCGGATGCAGCACCACGTGGGCCATGTCGTGGTAATCGAGGCCTGCTCGGCGCAGCTTGGTGTCACGCAGGTTGAAACCCAACGGCTCCACCAAATGCAGGATGGTGCCGGTCACCGCGCACAGGCGGATGGCCGAGCCGGTGTTGCCGGGAATACGCGGTGAGTAGTAGCACAGGTGCGGTGTTACGGTTTCGGTGGTGGCGGCCTTTTCAGCCGAGAGCATCGCGTCCACCACGGAGATGGGGTTGCCATGCGCGTCGGTTACGAGTTCGTCCGGTCCGTAATTCGATTTACGGTACCCGTACTCGAACATCTTCTCGACTTTTGTTTCGGGATTCTGCGCGTTCTGCGAATTCTGTTCTGTCTCGTTCGTCATAGCTGCTAAGAATAAGAACGATGAACGACACAGCAATTTCTTTACGGCTCGGCGCATGGTGGGAGGCCAATGCGCGTGACTTGCCATGGCGCTTCGGACGGGCCACGCCGTGGGGCGTGCTGGTCAGTGAGGTGATGAGCCAGCAGACGCAGATGAGTCGTGTGGTGCCGTATTGGAACGATTGGATGGCGCGCTGGCCTGACGCCCGTGCTCTTGCCGCAGCACCTAAAGCCGATGTGATCACCGCATGGGGCCGGCTTGGCTATCCTCGCCGTGCGCTGCGATTGCAGGAATGCGCCCGCGTGGTGGCGGAAGAATATGGCGATGAGCTGCCTCGCACCTACGACGAGCTCGTCGCTCTGCCCGGTATCGGCGACTACACTGCCTCCGCCGTGCTGAGCTTTGCATTCGGTGAGCGCATTGCGGTGATCGATACGAATATTCGCCGCGTGCTGAGCCGCGTATTCCTCGGCACCGAATCTCGCGGGGGAGCGGCGAGCCCGGCCGAACGCGCGCTCGCCAACCGCATGTTGCCCCAAGACAGGGTTTGTGGGGACGGTGCCGATTGCACGGACCATGCATACCGATCCGGCGAACACGCTTTCCTGCAGCGCAGCGAACCTCCATCGGTCACGTGGAATCAGTCGGTGATGGAATTGGGCGCGGTGGTTTGCACAGCCAAGACGCCGTTATGCGAGATTTGCCCGATTGCGGATGATTGTGCATTTCTCAAAGCCGGCCGCCCCGGACTGGGAGAGCGCCGCACCCGCCCGCGGCAGCGATTCCAAGGCACTGATCGTCAGGTGCGCGGACTGGTGCTTGCGGCGTTGCGCGCATTGCCGGCGAATGACACGCTTGCCAGAGTGGATGCCGAAAACCTATGGAAAGACCAGATTCAGCTCGACTCCTGCATCGCGAGCCTTGATGATGACGGGTTGATCGAGATTCTGGAGAATGGTGCCCTTCGTCTGCCCCACGACTGATTCCGCACAGTGCTATGGAGTGGTTGAACCGCACACGTGTGAGAGCGTACGCGTGGATGAGCGGATGATATCGCTGAGCGGAATATTGGTCTTGGCTGACATTCTGTGAAAATATGGGACTGCCGTGCGTGCATGGCGATGACGACCGTACACTGAAGAGGTTATGGCAGTGCAGAGGAATAAGTCAGGTGCGAATCCTAAAAGCGCCGGAGATGGTCGTGGCGGGTGGGGCCGCCCGATGTCTCGCGGCAAAAACACCTCTCGCAAGTCTGCTTCTCGGAAGTTCTCCAATCCCGTTCGCTCCGGTAGGACTGTCAAAACCGCGATACCTGCAAAGACCATCCGGTCTGCCAAGGCAGGTGCTGCCACAAAGCGCACCATCAGTAAGAAGAAGCAGGCGATGTACCGTCGCCGCCGCATCGTGGTTGGTGTGGCATTGGTGTTAGTTCTCGCGTTAATCGTATTTTGCGTCTACAGCCTTGGCCGTGGTGTCGGAGCCATCAACACGGCAATTCATCATGACGAGGTGTATGCCATTTCCCGCGACACCGTGCCGACGCCGAAGAAAACCAGCGGCGTTAAGGATTGCTCGGCCAAGGATTTGTCGCTTGATCTGAGCTCGGCGTCCCAATCCGTGCCGGTTGGCGGGTCATTGGAATTCACCGCCAAGATCGTGCATGACGGTTCCGACAGCTGTCTGGTCGATGGATCCGATGCGGGCCGCGTGCTCACCATTACTTCCGGTCAGCAAACCGTCTATACCTCCGCCTTGTGCGCCACGGATTCCCGCATGCTGTTGATGGCCAAGGGAGACAAAGACATTCAGCAGCTCAAATGGAATGCCGATTCCAATGCCGCGCTGACCGAGTGCACGGATGAGGCGGACTGGCCTCGCGTGAACGCGGGAACGTATGTGGCTCAGCTGAGTCTGAAGGATCATCCCAAGGTGAAGAGCGATCCAGTGACGTTTACGGTGGAGTAACTGGAGGGGGGCTGCTCCGGCTTCTCTCCATCCTCGCCCGTGTGAGGTCGGCCTCGGTATCAGCGGGAAGTCGCGCAAAAGATGTCCTGCTATAGCGTTATTCTTTTGACTTCGCATGAGGTGTGTCATATTGCGGGCATGCCATCGACAATGAAGCGTCCGCATAGGCATATGGTGGCCATGCCGGCGCTCCCAGGGGAATTATTAATCTAAGCGAGCGATAAGGAACGTCCATTGGCTACTGAGTCTACGACGAACACCACCACCATCATCGCACGCGCCGACCAGCATGATATTGACCTGCACAAGGCGTCGGATCGCGTGAACTTCGGTTCCATCAAGGAACCCATCGATGTGCCCTACCTGCTGGGCGTGCAGACCGACAGCTTCGATTGGCTGATCGGCAACGAACGCTGGAAGGCGCGCGTCGAGGAGGACGAAAAGAACGGCACTAACACCGTGGCCCACACCTCCGGCCTCGATGAGGTCTTCAACGAGATCTCTCCGATCGAGAACTTCGCTCAGACCATGAGCCTGACCTTCTCCGATCCGTACTTCGAAGAGCCGCGTCACACCGTGCAGGAATGCAAGGAGAAGGATTACACCTACTCCGCACCGCTGTACGTGAACGCCGAGTTCGAGAACGGCGACACCGGCGAGATCAAGTCCCAGACCGTGTTCATGGGCGACTTCCCGCTGCAGACCCCGCACGGCACCTTTATCATCGGCGGCACCGAGCGAGTCATCGTCTCCCAGCTCGTGCGCTCCCCGGGCGTCTACTTCGATCGTCAGCAGGACCGTACTTCCGACAAGGAAGTCTTCGGCGCGAAGATTATCCCGTCCCGCGGCGCATGGCTTGAGTTCGAGGTCGATAAGAAGGACCAGCCGCAGGTGCGCGTGGACCGCAAGCGCAAGCAGTCCGCCATAGTGTTCCTCATGGCCATCGGCATGACCAAGTCCGAGATCGCCAAGGCCTTCAAGGACTACCCGCTGGTGCTCGATGCACTCGAGAAGGAAACCCTCGAGACCCAGGACGAGGCTCTTGTTGACCTCTACCGCAAGATTCGTCCGGCTGACACCCCGACCCCCGAGGCCGGCAAGAACCTGCTGGACTCCTTCTACTTCAACACCAAGCGTTACGATCTGGCCCGCGTCGGCCGTTACAAGATCAACCGCAAGCTGGGCGTTGAGGCCGACTTCAACGACCGTTCCCTCCACCAGGAGGACATCATCGCCACCATCAAGTACTTGGTGGCCCTGCACGATGGTGCTGCGACCTTCCCGGGCAAGCGCAACGGCGAAGATGTTGACCTGCGCGTGGACGTTGACGATATCGACCACTTCGGCAACCGTCGTATCCGTCAGGTCGGTGAGCTGGTCCAGAACCAGCTGCGTACCGGTCTGTCCCGTATGGAGCGCGTGGTACGCGAGCGTATGACCACTCAGGACGCCGAGGCCATCACCCCGCAGTCCCTGATCAACATCCGTCCGGTGAACGCCACCATCAAGGAGTTCTTCGGCACCTCCCAGCTCTCCCAGTTCATGGACCAGAACAACCCGCTGTCCGGTGTGACGAACAAGCGTCGTCTCTCCGCTTTGGGCCCCGGCGGTCTGTCCCGCGACCGCGCCTCCATGGAGGTCCGCGACGTGCACCCGTCCCACTTTGGCCGTATGTGCCCGATCGAGTCTCCTGAAGGCCCGAACATCGGTCTGATTGGTTCTCTGGCAACCTTCGGCCGCGTCAACCCGTTCGGCTTCATCGAGACCCCGTACCGCAAGGTCGTCAACGGCCACGTGACCGACGAGGTCGAGTACATGACCGCTGACCGTGATCTCGACCACGTCATCGCCCAGGCCAACCAGGAACTTGACGAGAACGGCAACTTCGTCTCCAAGTCCGCCCTTGCCCGAGTCGGCGAGGAAGAGGCAGTCGATGTGCCGGTGAGCTCCGTGGATTACATGGATGTCTCCCCGCGTCAGATGGTCTCCCTCGGTGCCTCCCTGATTCCGTTCCTGGAGCATGATGAGGGCCACCGTGCACTGATGGGTACCAACATGCAGCGTCAGGCCGTGCCGCTGATCGAATCCGAGCGCCCGCTGGTGGGTACCGGTTCCGAATGGCGCGCCGCCAACGATTCCGGCGACGTCATCAAGGCCGACAAAGACGGTGTGGTCACCTACGTGTCCGCCGACCTGATCCGTGTGATGAACGACGACGGCACCACCAGCTCCTACAAGCTGGCTAAGTTCCAGCGTTCCAACCAGACCACCTGCTACAATCAGCGCCCGATCATCCACGATGGCGAGCGTGTGGAGGCCGGCTCGGTGCTGGCCGATGGTCCTGCCATCCAGAAGGGCGACCTGGCCCTAGGCAAGAACCTGCTCATCGCCTTCATGCCGTGGAACGGCTACAACTACGAGGATGCTGTGATCATCTCCCAGCGTCTCGTGCAGGACGACACCCTGAGCTCCATCCACATCGAGGAATATGAGATCGACGCCCGCGAAACCAAGCTGGGTGCCGAAGAGATCACCCGCGATCTGCCGAATGTCGGCGAGGACGCGGTGGCCAACCTCGACGAGCGTGGCATCATTCGCATCGGTGCCGAGGTCGAAGCCGGCGACATTCTGGTGGGCAAGGTCACCCCGAAGGGCGAGACCGAGCTGACTCCGGAAGAGCGTCTGCTCCGCGCCATCTTTGGCGAGAAGAGCCGCGAGGTGCGTGACACCTCGCTGCGCGTGCCTCACGGCGAAACCGGTACGGTGATCGCCGTCAAGGAGATCACTCGCGAGGATGCCGAGGAAGACGGCGACGAGCTGCCGAACGGCGTGAACCAGATGATCCGCGTCTACATCGCGCAGCATCGTAAGATCACCCAGGGCGACAAGCTGTCTGGCCGCCACGGCAACAAGGGTGTTATCTCCCGCATTCTGCCGGAAGAGGATATGCCGTTCCTTGCCGACGGTACTCCGGTCGACATCATGCTGAACCCGCTGGGCGTGCCTTCTCGAATGAACCTTGGCCAGGTGCTGGAACTGCACTTGGGCTGGATCGCGCACGCCGGCTGGGACATCTCCCTTGATCCGGATGCCGAAGCCGCTTGGAAGAAGTACATTCCGCAGGGCGCCGAAAAGGGCGAGCCGGGCACTCCGGTGGCAACTCCGGTGTTCGACGGCGTTCGTCCGGAAACCATCAAGGGCCTGCTGTCCTGCACCCTTCCGGATCGCGACGGCAACAAGCTGGTCGGCGACGACGGCAAGGCTGTGCTGTTCGACGGCCGTACCGGCGAACCGTATCCGAAGCCGATCTCCGTTGGCTACATGTACATGCTGAAGCTGCACCACCTGGTCGACGACAAGATCCACGCGCGTTCCACTGGCCCGTACTCCATGATCACCCAGCAGCCGTTGGGCGGTAAGGCTCAGTTCGGTGGCCAGCGTTTCGGCGAGATGGAAGTGTGGGCCCTCGAGGCCTATGGCGCCGCCTACACGCTGCATGAAATGATGACCACCAAGTCCGATGACGTCGACGGCCGCGTGCGTGTCTACGGCGCCATCGTGAAGGGCGACAACCTGCCGCCGGCAGGCATTCCGGAATCCTTCAAGGTGCTGCTTAAGGAAATGCAGTCCCTGTCGCTGAACGTCGAAGTGCTCAACGCCGAAGGCGTGGCCATCGACATGAAGGACGAGGACGATGATCCGTCTACTTCCTCCGACGATTTGGGCTTCAACATTGGCGCACGTCCTGACGCGGCCGCCAAGGAAGACCAGGTTGTGGAAGAACCTGAATTCCAGTGATCCCAAGGCTGGTCGCGTTGCCTGACAGCGCGGCGCGACCAGCCTGATGAAACGTGATTAAGCATTAAGAATCGATAGACAGGACAATAGAGTGCTGGACGTCAACGCATTTGACAAACTGAGGATTGGCCTGGCCACCGCCGACGATATCCGTAACTGGAGCCACGGTGAGGTCAAGAAGCCTGAAACCATCAACTACCGTACCCTGAAACCGGAGAAAGACGGCCTGTTCGGCGAGCAGATCTTCGGACCTACCCGCGACTGGGAATGCGCCTGCGGCAAGTACAAGCGCGTGCGCTTCAAGGGCATCGTCTGCGAACGCTGCGGTGTGGAAGTCACCAAGAGCCGTGTTCGTCGTGAGCGCATGGGCCATATCGAGCTTGCCGCTCCGGTGACCCACATCTGGTTCTTCAAGGGTGTTCCGTCCCGTTTGGGCTACCTGCTGGACATCGCTCCGAAGGATCTGGAAAAGGTCATCTACTTCGCCGCCTACATGGTCACCAGCGTCGATGAGGAACAGCGTCATGAGGATCTTCCGGGTCTGCAGGACGAGTTCGACAACGATATCGCCAACTTGGAGAAGCGCCGCAACGCGGAAATCGAAGAGCGTGCCAAGAAGGTCGAAGCCGATCTGGCTGAACTTGAGGCCGAAGGCGAAGCCAAGGGCTCCGCACGCGCCAAGCTGCGCAACAGCGCCGAGCGTGAAATGGCCGCCATCCGCGTTCGTTTCGACGAGCAGATCCAGCGTCTGAGCGCCGTGTTCGACCGCTTCAAGAACCTGAAGCCGGGCGACATGGAAGGCGACGTCGACCTGTGGCGTGAGATGGAAGACCGCTACGGCGATTACTTCGAAGGCTGCATGGGCGCCGAAGCCATTAAGAAGCGCCTGCAGGACTTCGATCTTGAAGCCGCTTCCAAGCAGCTGCGCGAGGAAATCGACACCGGTACCGGCCAGCGCAAGGCCCGCGCCCTGAAGCGTCTGAAGGTCGTCAACGCCTTCCTGACCACCGGTAACAAGCCGGAGGCCATGGTGCTCGACGTGATTCCGGTTATTCCGCCGGATCTGCGCCCGATGGTGCAGCTCGACGGTGGCCGTTTCGCCACTTCCGATCTCAACGACCTCTACCGTCGTGTGATCAACCGTAACAACCGTCTGAAGCGCCTCATCGAGCTCGGTGCTCCTGAGATCATGCTCAACAACGAGAAGCGCATGCTTCAGGAAGCCGTCGACTCCCTGTTCGACAACGGCCGTCGTGGTCGCCCGGTCACCGGTGCCTCCAACCGTCCGCTCAAGTCCCTGTCCGACATGCTCAAGGGCAAGCAGGGCCGCTTCCGTCAGAACCTGCTCGGTAAGCGAGTCGACTACTCCGGTCGTTCCGTGATCGTGGTTGGTCCGTCCCTGCGCATGCACCAGTGCGGTCTGCCGAAGCCGATGGCTCTCGAGCTGTTCAAGCCGTTTGTGATCAAGCGTCTGGTTGACCTCAACTACGCACAGAACATGAAGTCCGCCAAGCGTCTTGTGGACCGTGGCGACTCCGAGGTGTGGGGCGTGCTCGAGGAGGTCATCTCCGAGCACCCGGTGCTGCTCAACCGCGCACCTACGCTGCACCGTCTGGGTATCCAGGCCTTCGAGCCGATTCTGGTGGAGGGCAAGGCCATCCACCTGCCGCCTCTGGCCTGCGCCGCCTTCAACGCCGACTTCGATGGTGATCAGATGGCAGTCCACCTGCCGCTGAGCGCCGAAGCCCAGGCCGAGGCCCGCTCGCTAATGATGGCTTCCGACAACATCCTGAAGCCGGCCGATGGCCACACCGTGACCATGCCTTCTCAGGACATGATCCTCGGTCTGTACTATCTGTCCACCGTGCTGGAAGGCGCCAAGGGCCAGGGCCGCGTGTTCTCCTCGCTGGAAGAGGCCGAAATGGCCCTCGACCGCCACGAGATCGACATGCAGGCCAAGGTGCTCATCCGCCTGCCTGAGACCTTCGTGCTGCCGAAGAACTGGGAGCCCGGCGAGGTCAAGGTGCTCGCCCCGCGCGACGGCGAGACCGACACCGCCAAGGAAGAGCGCTTCCACGACGGCACCGTGCTGTTCGCCACCTCTTACGGCCGTATCCTGTTCAACGAGACCCTGCCGACCGACTACCCGTTCGTCAACGATCAGGTGGCCAAGGGCCGCCTGTCCAAGATCGTCGATGACATCGCCATGCGTTACTCCACCCAGCAGGTGGCCGCCACGCTGGATGCCCTCAAGGATCTCGGCTTCACCCGCGCCCCTTGGTCCGGTGTGTCCTTCGCCTTCTCCGACGTGAACGAGCCGCCGGAGCGCGACGAGAAGATCGCCGAGTACGAGGCCAAGGCCGACAAGGTCAACGCCAACTACGAGATGGGTCTGTTGACCGAGGAAGCCCGCCGTCAGGAGCTCATTGACCTGTGGACCGAGTGCACCTCCGAGGTGTCCAAGGAAGTCGAGGACAAGTTCGACCCGACCTCCAACCTGGCCATCATCGTGCAGTCTGGTGCACGAGGCAACATGATGCAGATCAACCAGATTGCTGGTATGCGAGGCCTCGTGGCTAACCCGAAGGGTGAGATTATTCCTCGTCCTGTGAAGTCCAACTACCGTGACGGTCTGTCCGTGCTGGAGTACTTCATCTCCCAGCACGGTGCACGTAAGGGTCTGGCTGATACCGCACTGCGTACCGCAGAGTCTGGCTATCTGACCCGTCGTCTGGTCGACGTCTCCCAGGACGTCATCGTGCGCGAAGAGGACTGTGGCACCAAGGCCGGTCTGCCGATTCGCGTGGCCGACCGTGACGCCGATGGCAACCTGGTGCTCGTTAAGGCCGCCGATGGTGGTCCGTACTCCCGTCTGCTCGCTGCCGATGTCATTGACCCGGCTGACGGCAAGACCGTGCTGTACAAGCGTGACGATGCCCTGTCCATGGACGTGCTCAACGACCTCGTGGCCCATGGCGTAGAGGAAGTCAAGTGCCGTTCCGTGCTGACCTGCGAGTCCAAGCGCGGTGTGTGCTCCAAGTGCTATGGCTGGTCGCTGGCCACCAACAAGCTGGTCGACGTTGGCGAGACCGTTGGTATCGTCGCCGCCCAGTCCATCGGTGAGCCTGGTACCCAGCTGACGCTGCGTTCCTTCCACTCCGGTGGTGTGGCTGCGGCTTCCGATATCACTCAGGGTCTTCCCCGTGTTACCGAGCTTTTCGAGGCCCGTACCCCGAAGGGTGAGGCCCCGATTACCGAGTTCGCCGGCACCATCAAGATTGTGGAGAACGATCGCGGTCGCCAGATCATCCTGAGCCCGGATGCTGATTCCGGCGCTCCGACCGAGGACGGCGCCATCAAGCCGATTACCTACCAGGTCTCCAAGCGTGTGCCGCTCAAGGTTGCCGATGGCGACCACATCAAGGTTGGCACCCAGCTGGTCGAGGGTTCTGTGGATCCGAAGAAGATCCTCACCATTCTCGGCAAGCGTGCTGCTCAGGTGAACATCGTGGAGGAAGTGCACACCGTGTACCGCTCCCAGGGTGTGGATATCCACGACAAGCACATCGAGGTCATCGTGCACCAGATGACCCGCCGCGTGACCATCATCGACTCCGGCGACACCGATCTGCTGCCGGGTGAGCTGGTGGACAACGCCCGCTTCCGCGAGATCAACCGCAATACCGTGAAGAACGGTGGCAAGCCGGCTGTTGGCCGTCCGGCGCTGATGGGTATCACCAAGGCGTCTCTGGCCACCGATTCCTGGCTGTCCGCCGCCTCCTTCCAGGAGACCACCCGCGTGCTCACCGAAGCCGCGCTCTCCGAGAAGGTCGATGACCTCAAGGGTCTCAAGGAGAACGTCATCATCGGTAAGCTCATCCCGGCCGGTACGGGTCTTGCCCGTTACCGCAACGCTGTGGTTGAGCCTGACAAGGCCATCCGCGACACCATCTACCCGAACTTCGGTCTGGGTGGCGATGGTGATCTTGGCGACACGACCTTCTCTGACGCCGACCTGTCTGACCTGAACTTCTCGAACCTCGAGTTCGGCGATCTGAAGCTCGGCGACGACTTCAACCCGGATGATTTCTATTCCGATCAGGGTGGTCAGGGCGACATCGAGGAGTAATCACTTCCCGATGGCTGTGATCCAGCCGCGTATGAATATGAGTTCATGCGCATGATTGACAGGCGATGGCCCGGAACTGGTATGGTTCCGGGCCATCGCCTATTTGCGGCTTGGATCTGCGGGCCTCGTGTTCTGGGACTTGTACTGATGCCGGTTGTCGCGGCTTGCCCGACTTGGGCGAGATACGGAACTTGTGCGGTGTATGCGGCCTGCTGACCCGGTTTTAAGTATTTCGGCGCGAGACGGAGAACGAGATTGACGAGGTATACGAACGATCACTCCTCGCAAGGACAGTTGCGTTCTAAGCCGCTTGAGACGCGGCATGGATCGCAGCATGGCGGTACGCAGCCGTTTCACGCTGGTCCAATATTGAGTGGACTGTGCGGGTGTGATATTCCGCCCGGAAAAAGTGGCATAGTCGGCCTCCCTGCCAAGTTGCTGCAACGCCTGATTGGCGATACCAAACTGATGAGCGATGGCATGCGCTTGATTACGCCTGGTGCCGGAAAGTGGTATGCCGCCGCTTTGTACCGCCAAGATTCGCAGGGCGTTCCATCCGGCGGCTATACGTGTGCGAGGACTGCCGTGCCGTTGCGCGAGGGCAATCATAAGGGCTTTGAACGCCAGAATCAGGACACAAACCGTCAATGTGATCCACAACGGGCTGCCATAGATGGCTGCTGTGCGCGCTGCTCGATGGAACTGTAACCAGAACGATTCATCAGATGAAGCGACTTCGGCATCCGTGCCGGATAAAGCACTCTGCCCTCTGACCTGAGTCTGGTCTCGTAACGGATCGATGAATGGAACAGGCGGTTGGCGCACAAGATTCTTCGGGTCAGGTGGAGCCGAGCTCTGGCTATCATCCGGAATTTTGCTCTCCTTCGGAGTAGGGTAGAACGCCACCCATCCCAGATTGCGAAGTTTGATTTCCACCCATGCGGTTATGTCGTCGCCGGTGAAAGTGATCTCGGTGCCACTGCCAGAAGTTTTCTTGCCACGCGCGTTGGTGATGTCTCCATCCTCGTCTTTGGGCAGGAATCCCAATACCACGCGGGAAGGCAGTCCCAACTCACGGGCCATCAGGGCCATGGCGGAGGCGTATTGTTCGGAGTCTCCTACCATGGTGGTTCCGGTAAGCAGTGTGTTTACGCGGTAATTGCCATGACCGGCAGCCGAAGGATAGTCGTTCTGCAAGCCGTGGGAGAACCAGCCGGAGCTCCGCAACATTGCAGCCAAATCTTGGGCTGCGGCACCTCCTCGGGATTGGCCGCCGGCAGCGGCCGAAGCCAGTGTGCTAACTGCATTGGGCACGTCCAGAGCTTTCGGCTGGCTGATGTTGGCGGCTTTGGCCGCGCTGATTTGTTGGTCGGTAGGGGTGTCGGCAATAATGCCGGATTCGATGTAAGTCAGTCCTTCGCTGGTTCCTGAGGGGAGTATGGCTGAATTGGTATCGCGGTTGTAATAGAACGGGCTGTTCTCATCTTTGCCGAGGAATTGCACACCGGTGGCGGCGCCGGCTAGGGGAAGCCAGACATCAGCGAGTCCTCGGTGCACAGTGAAGGTGGCGGTGAATGCCATGCCGCGTTCATCAGTGCTGATTGTGGTGCCTACTCGTTGGTAGTTCGCGCAATCGGAGGCTTTGGATGAGTCGGAGAGATTCCATACTGAGCCGTCGAACCAGTCCATCACTGCCAGTCTGACGGGAGTGCCGGCAGGCAGATTGGTGATGGTAAGTAGTGTGTCATCTCGATGATCCTTGATATAGGATCTCATGCTGCTCAACGGGCTGGTGTAATCGTAGGGGCTGAGCGGTGGATTGTACGTGTCTCGCAGTATGAGGCGGTGCGGGGATGCCAGAGCGGAACCGCCGACGGCCAGCCCGGCTGCAAGAGTCACCACAACCAGTGCGCAGAACCATCGTTCCCATTCCATAAGTTCCAATCGCCATGCCATCCAGATGATGAGCAGCACAGCGAAGGTGATGCCGCATAGGGTTCGATGCCAGCCGTGGCTGGTGCCAAGCAGTGCGCATACGGCCATGGCCGTGGCCAGTGGAATGGCTGCGATTGCGGACGTCCACGCATGGTCACTGATGGCGAACGTGCCTGCCAGGAACGCCAGCCATAATCCGATAGTCCATACGGCCATCAGACTGCCATATGCGGTGCCGACCGGCGGTGCCACCGAAATGAGATATTTGAATGCTCCGAACGTCATCTCCCATCCCTGGCTCAAGGTATCCAAGCTGGGTATCACGTGAGCGATGGTGGTGGAAGGCAGTGCTATGACTGGGCCGATGATGAATTGGGTCAACGTCAGAAAGGTCAGCTGCCACCATATTGTGAGTGAGTATCTAGTTCCGGCGAATGCGATCGCCGTCCCTAGTGCAGTCGAAGGAATGGCTGCCGCAATCCACATCATATGGTCCGCGTACACGTCAATGAGGTTCGATTGAGCCAGAACCATCATCAGCGCAATAGCGGCAAGGCTGATGCCCTGTTGTTTCTTGGATTGTCTGGCAATCATGGCACAACTCCCAACATGAGTGGCAGATCGTTGAGCTTGCCGATGGTGATTACAGTGCAATTGGCGCATCGCCTTATGCTGCAGGTCATGCCGATATCTGCCTGCAGCACTATGCAACGTGCAGATTGGGGGAGTACCCTGGCCATGCGTGTTATGCGGCTGAGGGTTTTCTTCGATCCAACGGTGACGACATACAGGGAAGCGTTGGCGCTGTGCTGCAATGTGCCATCGACAAGGCTCGCGGTGAAGTCTGGCTGGAAGGCTATGGCACTTGTGGCGTCAAGAAACGACATGGCGTCATGCGGCTGCGTGTGTGCTTTCCCGACATGCACATATAACGGGCGATATTGCAGCAGGCATTGCACACCAATCGAAGCGTGAATAGAAACCGCCATTTCAAATTCTTCCCTCGAAGCGTAGTCGCTTTCATCCACGCTGAGCGTTAATGAGGTATCAGTGCGGCATGTGGCTTCATATTGGCGAATCATCAAGGAATCTGCTTTGGCGGAGCTTGGCCAATGGACGTTGCGTATATCGTCGCCGGGCTGGTATTTGCGCAGGCCATGGAAATCAATATCATCGTCTGCGATTCGTCTGGAAGATTGACCTTCGAGATCGCGAGGAATACCGGCGTGCAGTAGGGGCAGCCGCACGATTTTCGGATGGATATACACGTTGATGCGTTCTGCCAGATCGTTTTCATGGCGGGTAAGACCGAATGGATCGCCTTTGCGAATATGCAATGGTCCAATAGGCAATACCGTCCGGGCTGGGGCATGAAACTCCATGCTGATGTGCTTGGTCTGTTTGGGCAGGAGCCGGGGGATGCTGAATCGATGGCGGTCATTGCCGATGGGAAGACCGCCTTGGGTGTTGGTGGTGGGTGCTGTGCCGGAGTTGCTGATGTTCACGGTGATGGATGTTGTGCCGTCCACGGTGATACGGTGCCGGGAAACATGAATGCTGGCATCGAATTTGGTGTTACCTAGAGCAAGCAGGATTGCGCAGAGCATCATCGTCGTGGATGCTATGCCGAATGTGAGCAGTTCGATCCAACCCAGCAACGGGAATGCGCACAAGCATGCTGTGCCGCAGCCCGTTGCTGCCCAACCCAGCGGGGAAACAGAGGAAGTGAGGCAATGCCGGATTCGTGCAGTGGCTTGTCTGCATGCTTGGCCGAGCTGACGTGTGTGATGCGCAATTCCCCCGCTGTGCTTCGCCTCGGTTTTGTTGTCGTGGCCGTACTGACGTGTGTGATGCGCAATGGTGACGGATGGGCCGGTCATGGGCATGGTCCTTTCACGTGCTGACGGTGGGAGCCGGCACCTCTTCAAGAATCTCCTCAATGAGGCTTTCTTGGGTGATGCCGTCGAAAATGGCTTCGGGGACCAGCATGATGCGGTGGGCAAGTATGGGCGTAGCAAGATCGTTGACGTCGTCTGGCACTACATAGTCGCGGCCGTCAGCGGCGGCCCAGATACGGGCACAGCGTGCCAACGCAAGAGCACCTCGCATTGAGGAGCCTATGGAGATACTTTCGTGATGGCGGGTCGCTTCGACCAGACGCACAATGTATTCGTGGATGGCGTCGTCGATGTAAATGCCAGCAGTTATGAGGCGCAATTGCAGCACGTCATGGCTGGTGAGCACCGGGGAGACGGTTTGTGCGCGGTCGGGGATGTCGATTTGTTTGAGTATGTCGATAGACACCTGTTGGCTCGGGTATCCGATCGAGGTTCTGATAAGAAAGCGATCCATCTGGGCTTCGGGCAGCTTGTAGGTGCCGAGCTGATCGACCGGATTCTGCGTGGCGATGACGATGAACGGTTGAGGCACGTTATAGGTGGTGCCGTCCACGGTGACTTGCTGCTCTTCCATAACCTCCAACAGGGCGGATTGGGTTTTCGGCGAAGCGCGGTTGATTTCGTCAGCCAATACGAGAGATGCAAAGATCGGCCCTTTGCGGAACTCGAACTCGTGGTGCTCCTGATCGTATATAGTCACACCCACTACGTCCGAAGGCAGCAGATCTGGCGTGAATTGGATGCGCTTGAAGCTGGCGTCGATGGAATTGGCCAAAGCCCGTGCCAGCTGGGTTTTACCGGTGCCGGGATTGTCTTCAAGCAGCACATGTCCACCGGCCAGTAATGCGGTGACGCATTGTTTGATCGGTGTGGTCTTACCAGCCACTGCAATGGCGATGTTCTCGACCAGCGCATTGAATGACTGCTGAAAATAATGTATGTCGGGTGTTGCTTGGGCGGCAGTCTGAGCGAATGTTCCAGCATGAGAGGTTTTCGGACGCTGGGTTGCATGCGATATTGGCTTGAACTGTTGAAGACTGATATTCGTGTCGTCACAAGGGGCTTGGTGCTCTAACTCGGGTGGATAGAGAGTTTGTGCCAATTGGGTGTCGTCCGGCAGATATACGGCATGCGATATCCGAGTGGCGTCTGAAAGATATGTGGCGTCATCGATGGTGGGGTTCATGGTGTTCTCCTGCGGGGTAGTGGATTGAGTGAAGTCAGTGGACGTGAATGTGGCCGTAGCTGTGGCGGGTTTGGCATCGCGTGAGGGAATAAGAGTGGCTGTGACGGTGATCTCGTCAGCACTGTCTTTCTGATTGGATATATCGAAGCCAACAGTGCCGCCGGAACATCCGATGGTGTCTGCTGCGGCCCCGCTCAACTCGATGCGCTCGCACCCGGCGTTGCGATTATTACCCGGCGTGATTGTTACTGCTGGTATGTCGTCATCGGCAAGCTCAATGGATGGAGCATCGGGGTCACCCCAGATGGCTTTGGGTTCTGAAGTCCCGGATTCCGGACTCCAGCCAGCTCTGTTATGTGCTTTGACCGTAGCCGTTACCAGGGTCCCGTCGGAGATGCTGTCGTTGTTGAAGATGAAGGATAGTTTGGTCGTTGTATTTCCGGTCTCTTTGGTCTGCAATACGCCCACGCCGCTGACCGTCACCATGTAATTGTCAACCTCACTGAAATCGCCATCTATCGGGCTCCAGGTGATGGCAGCTCTGGCATTGCCTCCTTCCACAGTGACATTCACGGGAGCTGTGGGAGTCTTGTCTGGAATGGCGGTGACGGCTGCGGAGGCCGCCGACCAGCCGACATCGTTGCGGGCGGAGAGAGTGAAAGAATATATCCTGCCGTTCTTCAAACCAGTGATTCGGCATCTGGTGGACGTGCCACAGGATTGCTCTCCGTTGCTGGCGCCGCTCCATCTCACCCGGTAGTCGGTAATGGGGCTGCCGTTGGCCGCACCTGCTGACCAATTAAGTGTCACCACACCATCCTGCGGGTCGCCGGCTATGGGAAAGAGCAGCGGAGCATCAGGCTTGTCGACTATGGAAAGGGTGATGGTGCCGGTGACTTCGCGTGCTGTGGCCGTAGTGCCGTCCCGCACGGTGACGAGCACCATGTTTGAAGAAGCTCCGATGTTGGGCGAGGCGCTGATGGTGATGGCTGTTGAAGAGCAGCTGGTTATCGTGATTTTCGCTGTGTCATCGGCTTGACATGCGGTAACGGTCAGTGGGGAATCAGGGAACGGATTGTAAGCGTTCTCCAACGGATTCACTGAGCCGGAGGAGCCGGCTTTGAGCTGCAATGTTGCGGCTGCAAGTCGTGCCAGTGGACGAGTGGATTCCACCACGCGAACCATCACGCCGGCATGCACCGTGCCCTTGCCGTATGTGATGTGCACGGGAATAGAGGCGGTGGCTCCGGCGGGCGCATTTTTGGATGCCGAGATATGCAGCTTGCCTGAGCTGGACAACGAGGACAAGATATGCTCCGAAGAGGTTCCGCCTGAGGAATAGACGTATCGTTTCTCGTCGTCATGGAGCCCTGGAGGCGTGTGGGTCAGTGCGGTCAGATCAATGGTTTTCGGTTCAGCGCCGGCCTCGATGTCAATGGTGGGTGAAGAAAAGGTGGGCGGTGGTGTTGTTCTGCCAAGTACCGTGATCGGCAGAGTGACCACGGCTGTATTGATGATTGCGGAGGCGTCGGGCCGGTTTCCATCCGTCACGGTGAAGGTGATTGAAGCTGGGCCGGCATAGTCTTTGATGGCGGTGAATTTCAGAGTTTTGCCATCGACGCGGAAATCGGTGTTGGACGCTTTGGTGGCGGTGATGGAATCGGCGCTTTCGAGGTACGGTTCTTTTCCGGCGCCTACACGCACATAGTCGTTGATATTGATGTGAACGGTCTGGCGCGCGTTGACTATGATTTCCGATGCCTTGGGGCGCAGCATGGGTGGAAACACGCCATATGCCGGCACATGAATAAAAGCAGTGGACGTGACATGGTGCGTGGTGTTGGTCACCGTATACGGCACGGCTCTCGCCTGCGAGGTCAAATCAACGGTGACGATGGTGGATGCGCTGCCTTCTCCGACTCTCGCATGCTCGGTGGCTGAGGGATGTATGGCCACTTCCAGTTCGCTTGCCGTGCCTGAAGGATTGGCGATCCATGGCGAGACGTCCACGTCCACGGATTGCTTGTCGATGGTGTCGGCGGCCGGCACGCGGCAGTCATGGGCGGCAGGTGGCTCGATGGGAGCGCTTGGATCTACGTTGACGGTGAGCGTGGCGGTATCTGCCAGTCCGGCCGTGTTGTACGCGGTATACGCGATATGTGCGGTGGTGGCATGCTCGGGTGTGGTGAATAGCAGCATATTGTTTTCCACCATCACATCGTCGATTCCCTGCGCTTCAACCGTCGTGCCGATGGTCAAATCGGTGTTGTCCGCGGAGATGTCGTTGAGCGTTACCGGCACGCTGGCTGATGTATTGGGCCGTAGTGTGATGTCGTCATCGCGCGCATGGACGCTGGATTCCGATGCGCCCTGGAACACGCCCACCCGAATCTGTGCCTGCGCTCGCTGCCCGGTCCAATCCTCCACGGCATAGGAGAATATGTCGGTTCCGCAAGAGTCCGGATATGCCTCGTAAACCAGATAGTCGGAGCCGACTTCGGCAATGCGCCCTAGTTCCGGCGCTGTGTTGCCCAATCCCAGCAGCTGGTCATCGTCGCCATCCACGTCGATGCCGGTCAGCGTGATGGGAATGCGTACGGTTTGGCCTGCGGCCACTTGTGCTTCAGTGTTGTGCGGTGTGGGTGCGGCCTTGTTTCCAGCTTGGCTTTCATGCACGGTGATGATGACGATGCCGGATGCCGCATTGCCTGTATGGTCTTCAACGGTGTAGGTGACGGGGAAGACCCCCGTTTGGCTGGATGCCTGATATCGCACGATGCTGCCAGACGTGAACACCAAACCCGCGAAGGTGCTTTCGTCGTATTGCAGATTGTCTTTGAGCGTGATCGTAGTGCTGTCGGAGTATGTCACATGGTTAAGTACGTCTACTGATACGATGCCGCCAGTACGTACCTGGATGTTGATGTCACCTGCTGTGGGCGTGGAGCTTTCCGCCGCCAACGCCGGTGGATGCAACACAATGGTGCCTGTGGCGGTGCCAGCCGCATTGGCCACGTTGTAACGAATGGGAATGGGTTTGGACGGCACTTGGTGTGCTGTGACATACACGCGTTTATGGTCCACCAATCCGGCTTTGATGCCGGAGTCGGAAGGAACGTCCACCGAGGTTACGGATAGCACGCCACCCATAGGGTCGATGTCATTTGACAGAGGCTCCACAATCGCCGTATTGTCAGTGCCCAGCAGCGCCACATCGTTGGCCGCCACCGGTTTGGCTGTTGCTTTGGTTACGGGGTGCACATCCACGCGAGCCAAACCGGTGGCCGGTATCGAGCCTTGGAGTATGGTGTACGGCACATAGTAGGTGCCGGGTTTGGATGCCGTGAATGCAATGGACAAATCGGACGTGTGAGCGATTGTGGAAGCGCCGGACAGCGTATTCACATGGCTCAGCTGCATTGGCTGCGTGGAGGTGCCATGCACATAGGGCTTGAGCTCGATGACGGTATCCGTATCCGGGGTGGTGGCCACGGCTATTGGATCGATGACCGCGGGCAAGGTGTTCGCCGGTTTGACGGAGAAATACATGAACCCGGTGCCGGTGGTCATGCCGTCTGAGACGGTGATCTCCACTCCCACGCGGCCGGAGGTCATATCGCCGGCATTGAAGGTGATTTTGCCATCAGGCCGGGTGAAAACCTGCGCCTTATCGGTGTATTGCACGACTGCGGAAACCAAGGTAAGAGGATCCCCATCGGGATCAACGAAGCTGCCAAGCGCATTGGCGACGTAACTGGCCCCCTGCTCCACATTGATTTCAGATGGGGTGTCGGATTGCAACGGTGTATGGTTGTCTCCATCGTGCAGCGTTACCGTGACGTTGGCGGTCGAGGTCTGACCCCGACCGTCGGAGATATCGTAGGCGAACGTTACGGTTCCGGCCGATGCTGCGGAAGCATCAAGCTGCAGATACCGCCCGGCATAGATTGGCGAGACGGTGACGTCGCCTCCTTGGGGCGCGCCTACTCTGATGATGTTCAATACCGAGCAGTCGGTCTGTTCGTCATTGCGCAATACATCAAGAATCTGCTCGGATCCAGCGCGAGCTCCGAATGCATCATCCTCGGCTTTGATGTCACCGGATTGCTCGGAGCAGGTTTCCGAGAAATCCTGATGGTTGGTGGCGGAATCCTCGTTCCGCTGGGTACTGTCATGGTGCTGCGTCTGAATCTGGTTCCATTGCATGGCGATGACCGCAGTGCTGTCATCTGGATTCCAGACATTGCCCTCGATCACATCGTTAAGCACCGCAACCCGATGATTGGTGCGGAACACCAGTTCAGAGGTGGCGTGTATCGATTCAAGCGTTTGGAATGCGATATGTGCACTATCGGGAGTACAGGTTCTGATGTAATTGCGAGCCTGTTGGCTCCATGCCGCGTATATGCACCCATTCACGGAAACCGGACGAGCCGCCTGGCTCGTGCCGCCAGTCAAGTGGAATATCGGTTTGGCGGTGGAAGAAAGTCGTACTATTGCGAGCCCGCGTGGAGATGAGGCTGCCACCCAATCGGTCTGATTGCCGTCAACGGGCGGACTCTGGAGCGTGAGTGTATCTGAGGCTTCGATGGTGGTCTGCCCGGAGGCGTGAATGATGGTATTGCCCGATGAGATTACTGGAACGCCGCCGATGACGGTGAAGCTATCGGCTGCTCGCGGCTGCCCATCCGTCAAGGATTCAAGCTGCTTGATCTGGGAACTATTTGGGCTGTCCAACCGAAATACCACGCCGTCACGGGGGCGGTATCCATAGATCGCTCCATCGTGGGTGACTACGATGCGGCCTCCTGTGCCGAGTCTCATGCGCGGGCTATCGACGGAAGGCGACACCGCATCGAGTTCATCGGACGATCCGACCCATACGTTGCCGGTGTTCTCGTTGATAAAGGCAACGGTGCTTCCGCCTACTGAGGCAGTGGTATGTGCCTTGAGGCTGGTCTGCATACTGGTACTGAGCGTGGAAGATGCAATGGTTGAAGCCTTGGTGGGCTCGGCCAAAATGGTGGTGCCGTTATGCTGTGCGATGTCGAATCGGGGTGAAGACGAGACGACACTTGCATCAGCCTCACGGTTCTTGACGTTGAAACGGGCGGCTTTCTGATTGGCGAGCGACGTGACCCATACGGTGCCGTCATCCAGTTGCACATGATGACGTGTGACGATGCTGATCATGACCGCCCCGGCAATCAGCACGGCGAGTATGAGCAGCGTGAATGCAGGAACCGCCCACGTGTAGTTGTCGGAGGGCGGATGGCCGTGCCTGTCATTCCTGATGCGATGAAAGTCAGTATGCGATTGATTTGGGCTGTCCAACCGAAATACCACGCCGTCACGGGGGCGGTATCCATAGATCGCTCCATCGTGGGTGACTACGATGCGGCCTCCTGTGCCGAGTCTCATGCGCGGGCTATCGACGGAAGGCGACACCGCATCGAGTTCATCGGACGATCCGACCCATACGTTGCCGGTGTTCTCGTTGATAAAGGCAACGGTGCTTCCGCCTACTGAGGCAGTGGTATGTGCCTTGAGGCTGGTCTGCATACTGGTACTGAGCGTGGAAGATGCAATGGTTGAAGCCTTGGTGGGCTCGGCCAAAATGGTGGTGCCGTTATGCTGTGCGATGTCGAATCGGGGTGAAGACGAGACGACACTTGCATCAGCCTCACGGTTCTTGACGTTGAAACGGGCGGCTTTCTGATTGGCGAGCGACGTGACCCATACGGTGCCGTCATCCAGTTGCACATGATGACGTGTGACGATGCTGATCATGACCGCCCCGGCAATCAGCACGGCGAGTATGAGCAGCGTGAATGCAGGAACCGCCCACGTGTAGTTGTCGGAGGGCGGATGGCCGTGCCTGTCATTCCTGATGCGATGAAAGTCAGTATGCGATTG